>ERZ824575.177-NODE-177-length-90974-cov-6.432814_pt1 | contig 90974 bp, 70 predicted proteins | sample MGYA00519470_ERZ824575 | MGnify/ENA primary metagenome ERZ824575 (study PRJEB31778, sample SAMEA3449170) | human gut metagenome | biome: human gut; feature: human-associated habitat; material: faeces | place: United Kingdom | collected 2010/2012 ... | reverse complement strand
AGCACCTTTTCCGCGCCCGGTGATTATCAATATATCTTCTATGCCGCTTTTGGCTGCCTCTTCTACAAGGTAAGAAACAGCGGGTCTGTCAACGATGGGGAGCATCTCTTTAGGTACGGCACGTGCGATCGGCAGCATGCGCGTTCCGAGCCCTGCTGCCGGAATGACCGCTTTGCGCATCCTCGGCATTGTTTTTCCGTTTCCGTTTGACATAACAGCCTCCTCGGTAATCAAGTTTGTTAAATAATATTATAACTCTATTTCTCTCTCAAATCAATACTTTTCTTTAAATTCGACGGATACAGCCATTTTTTTCGGTTTTCGTCACGTTTGCATCACTTTTTCGGTGCGACCACGGCGTTTTATTTGATAAAATCAATGCGCATGATCGTGAAAACATTGATTTTCACCCCTTAAAGTGATATAATTAATGAAAAGGTGGATCAATGTAAACTCTGACAACGGAAGAGGGACCGGAATGGAAAAAACAAAGGTAGACAGAATAAACGAACTTGCACGCAAGTCGCGTGCCGAGGGACTCACCGAGGCAGAGGCAGCCGAGCAGGCGGATCTGCGCGCGGAATATATTGCCGAGGTACGCGCGAATCTGCGCGGTCAGCTTGACAGCACCGTTATCGTAAGACCTGACGGGACGCGTGAAAAAGTAAGCGAAAGACGGACGGAAAAATCATGAGATCGGTCATGCTCACTGACACGGTGACTCATTCGCCCGAGGAGACCGAAGCCGTCGGAGCACGCCTTGCGAAAATGATGGAGGCGGGCGATCTTCCGCCATTTGTTGCGCTTTACGGCGACCTCGGCGTGGGAAAAACGGCATTTGTGCGCGGCTTTGCCTCGGTGACGTCCCCCGGATCGGCAGTCCGCTCGCCTACATTTGCGCTCGTAAATGAGTACAGACACGGAAAGCGCCCAGTCTTTCACTTTGATATGTACCGCATCACCGATGACGACGAGCTTTACTCAGCCGGTTTTTACGACTATGAGAGCCGCGGAGGGTTCTGCCTTGCCGAATGGTGCGAAAATATACCGTGGGCACTGCCTGCGGATTATATCCGCGTTACGGTCGCAAAGACCGACGCCGAAAACGACCGCCGCATAATGGTCGAAAGAATAACGAGAGAGGAGCTTCCGTAATGAAAATATTAGCCGTAGACAGCACCGCAAAGACCGCCACAGTCGCACTTTGCGATGACCGGACGATGCTTGCCGAGTTCACGCTCAATAACGGCAACACGCACAGCGAAACGCTGCTGCCGATGATCGAATCTATGCTGAACGCATTCGGCATGAAGCCGCATGACGTCGATCTTTTCGCCTGTTCCGCGGGTCCCGGATCATTCACCGGAGTGAGAATAGGCGTTGCGACCGTAAAGGGACTGGCTTTCGGCTCGGGGCGTCCCGCCGTCGGTGTTTCGACGCTCGAAGCACTGGCACGGAACCTTGACTTCGGGGACGACGCATCGAAGATAATATGCCCCGTGATGGATGCACGCCGCGGTCAGCTCTACACCGCCCGCTTTGTAAGACGCGGATCCGAGCTTGAGCGCCTTACCCCGGACCGTGCGATATCCTACACCGAATTTGAAAACGAAACTCTGCCGCTCGGCAAAGTATGGCTCTGCGGCGACGGGTACGGGCTTGTACAAGGCCTCATGCCCGAGGGGACGGTTTATGACACTCCCGAACCGCTGAGATACCAGTCGGCATACTCTGTCGCATTATCGGCATGGCTTGCATACCGGCGCGGCGAATACGGCGATGCCGATGCACTTCGTCCGGTATACCTGCGGCTTTCACAGGCGGAGCGTGAACGCGCCGAGCGCCTTGAAGCCGAAGCAAGCACGAACAATTGACATACGCACATAGCACATATTTATATTCCGAAAGGCAACAAAAACAATGAACGAACAGAAAAAGATCATAATCGGCTGCGACCATGCGGGCTACGAAGCAAAGCTCAGGCTTATCGCAAAACTTGAAAGGGACGGCTGGAGCGTAACGGATGTTGGCTGCTTCTCGACCGAAAGCTGCGACTACCCCATTCCCGTGCATATGCTCTGCAAAAGAATACAGAGCGGTGAATTCACGCTCGGCATACTCATATGCGGCACGGGTATAGGCGTTTCCATTGCGGCAAACAAGCACCGCGGCATCCGCGCGGCTGTATGCTCGGATCTCTTCTCCGCCGAAATGACCCGCAAGCACAATGCTGCCAATGTTCTCTGTATGGGTGCGCGCGTGCTTGACGACGAAAAGATCGCCGCCATCACCGATACGTTCCTTGACAACGAGCCTCTTGACGAGGAGCGCCACAAGCGCCGCCTGCGTATGATAAGCGAGCTTGAGGACGGCACATTTGACGAGAAAAACTACACATTATGAATCACCATGACAAGAAAAAATTCGATGACGCGGCAGACATACTGCGCACAGTCATCGGCAAAACGCAAAACCGCCGCACTGCCGCAATAATCGTTGCCGCCGGCTCATCCGAGCGCATGGGCGGCACAACGCCGAAGCAGTTTCTGCCGCTTTGCGGTATGCCCGTTGTCGCAATGACGATACGCGCATACGAGGATGCAGATTGCATAAACGATATAATTATCGTCATACGTCCGGGAGACGAGCATTATTATGACGAATACCGTGAAAAATTCGGGTTTACAAAAATACGTGCGCTCGTGCACGGCGGCGCGACGAGGCAGGAATCGGTAATGAACGGCATACAAGCAGCAGATGACGGAGTGGCTTTCTTTGCGATCGCAGATGCCGCACGCCCGCTGACAACGCCCGATATCATACGCTCGGTCTGCCTTGCGGCATACAAATACAGCGCCGCGACCGCCGCAACTCCCGCAGTCGATTCGATAAAAACTGCCGACGAACGCGGATTTATCTCCGCAACGGTCGAACGCAGCACCGTGTGGCAGGTACAGACGCCGCAGGTGTTCGGCACCAACCTTTACAGAGCGGCAGCCTACACCGCGCGCGACGAGGGCTTTGCCGCGTCGGATGACAATTCTCTTGTCGAGCATATAGGATACAAGGTCAGACTCGTTGACTGCGGCAGAGAAAATATCAAGATCACCACCGAGTGCGACATTCCGATAGCGGAAGCCATAATAAACTTCCGCCGCGCAAATAAAGCGGAAGCAGGTACAGGAGCATGAGGATAGGACACGGATACGATGTGCACAGGCTCGTCCGCGGGCGTGACCTGATAATCGGCGGAGTTAAAATAGACTATGAATTCGGTCTGCTCGGTCACTCCGACGCAGACGTGCTGACTCACGCAATAATGGATGCTCTGCTCGGCGCCGCCGCGCTCGGAGATATCGGAAAGCATTTTCCCGACAGCGACCCCGCATATGCGGGTGCCGACAGCCTTACACTTGCAAAAAATGTCTCCGCGCTGCTCCGCTCGAACGGGTACCGCATAATCAATGTAGACTCAACGGTCCTGGCGCAGCGTCCTAAGCTCGCGCCGTTCATCCCGATCATGCGCGAAAGGCTTGCTGCCGCGCTGGGTGTGAGCATAGAGGACGTCAGCGTAAAAGCGACCACCGAGGAAGGTCTCGGCTTCACCGGCAGCGGCGAGGGCATTGCTGCCCACGCCGTTTGCCTGATAGAGAGGCTGTGACCGATCGGAGCGCCGCAGACTCCGCGGGATATCCGCGACGCTCCGTAAGAAAAGCAGCACGCTCCGGGATAATATTCCCCGACGTCCCACCGTAAGCTTTGAAACTTCCCTTCCCGGCGCCTCACCGCACTCTCTCATATACAGGATATGGCGGAACGTCCCCGTGCGTCACCGCCGTAGATTCGAATAAAGCAAAGGAAACCGATAATGAACACCCGTAAAAACATATACATATCGCCGTCGCTTCTCGCGGCAGACTATACCGAACTCGGCGCCTCTGTGCGCCGTATTGAAGAATCGGGCGCAGATTTTCTGCATCTTGACATAATGGACGGACATTTTGTGCCGAATATCAGCTTTGGTCCCGACCTCATTGCCGCGCTCCGTCCGCGCACGTCGCTTATATTCGACGTTCATCTCATGATAAGCGATCCGGCAAAATATCTTGATCGCTTTATTTCCGCCGGAGCCGATATCATCACCTTTCACCGCGAGGCTGTCGCCGATCCCGCACCGCTCATAGCACGTATAAAGGATGCGGGCGTTCGTGCGTCGATGGCGATATCCCCCGCAACTCCGGCAGACGAAGTGCTCCCATTCCTTTCAATGCTGGATATGGTGCTCGTGATGACGGTCGTTCCCGGCTTCGGAGGTCAGAAACTGATGCCCGAGACACTTGAAAAGGTGCGCTTTCTGCGCCGTCGTGCAGACGAGCTCGGACTTGACACCGACATAGAGGTCGACGGCGGCATTTCAGCCGACAACACCGCGCTTGTCACCGTGGCGGGAGCCAATGTCATCGTTGCGGGCTCTGCAATATTCGGCTCGCCGCGTCCGCGTCAGACGATCCTCGCAATGCGTGCCGCCGCAAAGGATAACCCGTACTGCGAAGAATAAAGCACCCGGCACATATACGCAATAAAACCGAAAAGGACCGCACAGTGCGGTCCTTCTCGGTTTTATTTTCTTCCCGTCAGCTCGTTCATGCGGGCAAACCTCCCGACATCGACAGATGAGAGCTGATCGTATGTAATGCGGAACGTCCAGTTGCCCTCACCGACTCCCGGGCGGTTCATACGCGTATCGGCACCGAAGCCGAGAATATCCTGCATGGGTATGATAACAGTCCCCGCCGCCGATGCCATAAGCACTCTGATAGCCTGAACACACGCCGCATCGAAGTTATCCGGACAGCCGCAATAATCAAAAAGCTCGCGGCGGCAGTCGGGCGGCATTTCATAAATATCGCCGAGCAGCGTGTTGTTGTCGTGTGTGCCGGTGTATGCGGCACATTTTTCGGGATAGCTGTGCGGTCTGTGGTGCATATCTCGCCCCGGCGTGAAACCGAACTGAAGCACACGGATACCCGAAAACCCGCATTTTTCGATCAACTCGCGCGCTTTAGCGGTATCGTCTCCGAGGTCTTCGGCGATCACGAGCTTATCTCCCGCAATATCTTTGATGATCTTTGCAAATCCGAGCCCCGGTCCGCGCCGCCAGCCGCCCTCGCGAGCAGTCACGGCATCTCCGGGTATGGCAAAATAGGATTCCACCGCGCGGAAATGGTCTATCCTTATCCCATCGAGCATCGAAAGCATAAACGAAAGCCTGTCGCGCCAGAAGGAATATCCGTCAGCCCTCATGTGCTTCCAGTCGTAAAGCGGGTTTCCCCACAGTTGTCCGTCCTCCGAAAAATAATCCGGCGGAACTCCCGCGACAAGGTCCGGTCTTCCGTCACTGCCAAGCAGGAATTGTCCGCGACTTCCCCACACATCGCTGCTGTCAGGCGCAACATAAAACGGAATGTCACCGATCACACCGATCCCCTTTGAATTCGCATATGCCTTGACCTTTGCCCATTCGCCAAAGAATTCATACTGGATAAACCGCCATGCGGCAAGCACGGCGGGATCATACCCGTCGGTCGTCCATTCCTGCCATGCCCTATCGCCGTTGGCGGCACGTCTTGCCATGAAAAGACAAAACTCGGCGATGCGCGGCTCGGTGTCCATAAAGGTATCCACGGCTGCTGACGTATCCGCATCACGCAAAGCACGCTCCGCAGCACGGAACAAAAGCGGCAGTCTCCCGGCGGCAAGGCGGTCAAATTCGCAGGCATACGGGCTTCTTTCTTCAGCCGACGTAAGCTCCTCAGCCGTAAGAAGACCGCGTTTTTGCAGTTCTTCAAGGTCGATAAAATAAGGATTGCCAGAAAAAGTGGACATTGAGCTGTACGGCGACGCAAACCTGTCGGGCACGCAGAACGGCAGCACCTGCCACCATGAAAATCCGCACGCCGCCATTTTATCTATAAAATCGGTCGCACCTCTGCCGAAATCACCGCAGCCGTATTTACCCGGCAACGATGAAACGTGAAGCAGCACTCCGGAACTTCGTTTCATTAAAAAGCACCAACCTTTCACCCTTAATTATAGCATCGCCGGTGTTTCATGTCAACAAAATGCAGCAAAGATAATATTGCCTGTAAATTTTATTCCTTTTTTATGCCGCGCCGCACTGAATATTGACTTTTCGCAATATAAATGATATAATAATTTGATTGAAGAAAGGCGGGTGAGCGGATGAACACTGAAATGTGCTTTCCGGGCATAAAAGGCAACGATGCTCTGCGTGCACGGCTCGCGCGTGACATCATCTCCGGTTCCGGTCTTGCCCACGCCTATGTAATCGAAGGTCGCCCGGGCAGCGGCAGGAGAACGATGGCAAAAAACATCGCCGCCGCACTCTGCTGCGAGCGTGCGGGAAGCGGATTGCCGCTCCCGTGCGGTGAATGCCCCGCCTGCCGCAAAATATTTGCCGGCATCTCCCCCGACGTTATAACAGTCACGCGTGAGGACGGCAAAGCGAGCATAGGCATCGACACGATAAGAGACCTGCGTACCGACGTTCACGTAATGCCGAACGAGCTTGACAGCAAGATATACATCATTGAGGACGCAGATACCATGACGGCGCAGGCACAGAACGCGTTGCTCCTGACACTTGAAGAACCGCCGGCATATCTCGTTTTCCTGCTGATCGCGGAAAACTCACGGAATATGCTTGAAACCATACGCTCGCGGGCTCCGTCGCTGAGAATGCAGCCCCTGCCGCCCGAAACAGTCGCCGCGATAGCAGCGGAAAGCTCCGCCGAAGCCGCAAGGATGCGAACGGAAGACCGGAACGCTTTTCGCGGTATCATTATGGCGGCTGACGGCAGTGCAGGACGCGCAATAGAGCTTTTCGAAGGCAAGGAAAAGGACTCTGTAACCGCACGGCGCGCCGCTGCGACGGAATTCTGCCGCATTGCTTGCTCACGCGGTCACGGACGCGAGCTTCTCTCGGTGCTGTTCCCGTATTCGTCGGGAAAGCGCGATGAAGCAGCAAAGCTGCTCGGCGATATTTCGCTTGCACTGCGTGACCTTGCGCTACAGAAAAAAAGCGAGACTGCACCGCTGCGCTTCTTTGCCGACCGCGACGAAGCCGAGGCGCTGTGCGGCGAATATACGCTCTCGCGTCTGATTGCACTCTACGATGCTACCGAGAAAGCCCGTGATCTTTTATTGCGCAACGCCAATACACGACTCACGATATTCAATCTCATGCAGGCTGCCGAATCCGTCGGCACACATAAAAACAAAGGATAATCATTAAGGAAACAGATAAAATGGACGAGAACAACGAAAAAATACCGCAGGAAAAACCGGCGCATGCCGCAAGCAACGGAGGCAGTGCTCAGAACCGCGACCGCCGCAGCAGAAATAACGGAAGGCGCCCCGGTAAGCGCCCACCGAACAACCGCAAAAACGATCGCCAACCGCGTGACGCCGCCGAAGGTGCGGAAGCGGCTCAGGCAAAACGCCCGCAGACAGATGCGCGTCCGCAGAAAACAGCGCAGCCGAAAAGCCCGGACGGGCAGAAAAAACGCCCCGAAGCGGTCAAGGGCACCCCTAAAAACGATAAACGTGACCGTGGCGGAAAGCGTCGCCCTCAGCAGCAGAACGAGCCGCCGGAGCGCCGGGGCGCATCCGCAGTTCCCACCGATGCAGCAGAACGCCCGCGCAGAACTGCCGGTGACGTGCAGCCGGCGACGGATACGCTCGATCGCTTTGCCGATATCTCGCTTTCGGGATCCGGAAGGCTCGGTCTTGCCTCCTCAAGCGTAATCGCCGACGAGTCAGACGATGCTCCCCTCCCCCCCGATGCGTTCCGCATACCAGACTCCGAGATCCTTCCGGAATGCCTGCTTCCTCATGAATCCGCTCCGGCTGAAGTTCAGACGCCGACACAAGACTTGACCGAGGTGGTCGGGGTACGCTTTGAAAACTCGGGAAAGACATATTATTTCGCCCCCGGCGCCGACAAATTCAAACGCGGCGAGCATGCCATCGTGGAAACATCCCGCGGCGTTGAATACGGAGAGATAAGTATGGGTAACACATTTGTACCCAACAGTGAAATAGTTCAGCCACTGCGTGCCGTCGGACGCCGCGCCAATGAAAACGACGCAAAGCGCAACGAGGAAAACCATCGCCGTGAGGCCGAAGCTATGAAGGTCTGCGCCGAAAAAATAGCTGCGCACGGGCTCGACATGAAGCTTGTCGGCTCAAGCTATACCTTTGATAATTCAAAGCTGATATTCTACTTCACCGCTGCAGGACGCGTTGATTTTCGTGAACTTGTCAAGGATCTTGCAGCCGTTTTCCGCACACGCATAGAGCTGCGGCAGATAGGCATACGCGACGAAGCAAAAATGATAGGCGGCTGCGGCGTGTGCGGCAGAAAGCTCTGCTGCGCCAGCTTCCTGCCGAACTTTGCGCAGGTCTCGATCCGCATGGCAAAGGAGCAGGGGCTCTCTCTCAGCTCATCGAAAATCTCCGGCTGCTGCGGCAGACTCATGTGCTGCCTGCGCTTTGAGCATGAGACATACGAGCGCGAGATCAGGCTCACCCCGCCGGTGGATTCCATTGTCGAGACAGTGGACGGCAGGGGCACCGTTACCGAAAACAGTCCAATCGCGGGCACCGTAAAGGTCCGACTTGACGAAAAGCCCGGCGATCCGCCGCGCGTTTACAAGCGCGACGATGTAAAGATCATCTCACGCGGCAGCCGCCGAAATGACGACGTGGGTAACGGAGATGACGACCGTGACGTCGTAACCGACGAATAAACCGCCCGTTTGGACATTTTCGGAATATTTAAGCTGATTTTTAATATTTATTTTTCAAAAAGCACTTGCATATCTCTGCATTTGTGCTACAATATAATCATTCTCATATGGAGGTAAACTGCTATGGCATACAAGATCAGTGATGATTGCATCGCCTGCGGCACCTGCGCGGCTGAATGCCCCGTCGGCGCTATCAGCGAGGGCGACGGCAAATACGTAATCGACCCCGATAAGTGCATAGAATGCGGCGCCTGCGCCGGCGTATGTCCTGTCGAGGCTCCCAAAGCCGAGTAAGGCATCAAAGCGGGATATTCCCGTCAACCGGGCTGTCGTGCATAAGCGCGTCAGCCCGGTTTTTACTCCGCCAATGAAGATCAATAAAGAAAGGTCTTATTACTTCATGCATCCGGATATAAAACTGATGCCCGATGAACGCCTGTGCGCCGTCGGGGAGCACCTGAACATAATTCAGAAAACGCGCGGGCTCCGATGGGGCACCGATTCATATCTGCTTGCGGCATATATGAGAAAAAGCAATGCGCGCGCCTGCGAACTCGGCTGCGGCACGGGGGTCATTTCCCTGCTCTGCGCGGCGCACGGCAAATTCCCCGAAATACGTGCGCTTGAGATACAGCCCGAATACGCCGAGCTTGCGGAAAGAAATGCACGGCTGAACGGATTTGATAAAATATTCATTCCCGAATGCGGCGATGTGCGCGACGCGCGCCCCGAACGGCTCGGCGGGAGGTTCGACGTTGTGTTTTCGAACCCGCCCTATATGCGCGCCGACACGGGACATCCCTCGGACGTTCCGGAAAAGCTGATAGCTCGGCATGAGATATTCGGCGGGATCACGGATTTCTGTGCGGCTGCCGCACGACTTCTCAACTTCGGCGGGCTTTTTATATGCGTATTCCGCCCCAACCGCCTGCCGGATCTTTTTGAGGCGTTGCGCGTCAACAATCTCGAACCTAAACGCATGACCGAAATATACCCCGACGCCGCCTCGCGCCCGTCGGCTGTTATAGTTGAGTCAAAGCTCGGCGCCGGTCCGTCGCTTGAGGTAACGCGTCCGCTCATATTCTATGCAAACGACGTAAGCGACGGCACGCCGCGCACTATGACACCGCAGGCTGCGCGCATCTACGATACCTGCTCATTCGCCGAAAACGACCGTTATCAAGGAGACAACACATGAGTTCCGAATTAGCCTTCCGCTGTCTTGTGCTCGACCACGACGACACGACCGTTCTCTCAACACCGGAGGTAAACTATCCGGCATTCCTCGACACCATGAAAAAGCTGCGTCCCGGCGTGCATTACGACTATGAGACATTTATTGATTACTGCTGTGACCCGGGGTTTGAACCGTTTTACCGCAACATTCTCGGATTTACCGACAGCGAGATGAAATACGAATTCGACAATTGGCAGGAATTTGTAAAGCGCACGATACCCGAGGCGGTCCCGGGACTCGGCGAAATAATAAAAAAATATCGCAGCGCAGGCGGCAAGCTGTTTGTCGTATCGCATTCATACGCTTCAAACATCTTGCGCGACTGGCAGCACGATTTTGATATGCAGCCCGACGGCGTTTACGCATGGGAACTCGGTGAGGGCAAACGCAAGCCGGATCCATATCCCCTGCTTGATATAATGAAGAACAACGGCTTTGCCCCGCAGGATCTTCTTATGGTCGATGATCTGAAGCCGGGACTTGATATGTCACGCACTGCCGGCGTGCGCTTTGCCGCTGCGGGATGGGCGCGCCAGAGCCGCAAGATCGAAGAGCTTATGCGCCGCGAGAGCGACTATTACCTTAACACCGTCAAAGATCTGGAGGACTTACTTTTCAGCATATGAGCGACACAAAACGAATTCTCAGCTATATACGCCGCGCCTGCGACGATTACAATATGATAGAAGAAGGCGACAAAATCGCCATCGGCATATCCGGCGGCAAGGACTCTCTGACCCTCCTGACCGCGCTTGCGGAAATGCGGCGGTTTTATCCGAAAAAGTACAGTCTTTGCGGGATCAGCATCGACATGGGGCTTGAAGGCATGGATTTTTCAGCCGTTGCCGACTATTGCCGCAGTCTTGATGTTGAATATCACATAATCCCATCCGACATTTCAAAAGTCGTTTTCGAGTACCGTAAGGAGCACAATCCCTGCTCGCTCTGCGCAAAAATGCGTCGCGGCGCGCTGAACAACGCAGCACACAGCCTCGGCTGCAACAAGGTCGCTCTCGGGCACCATTTCGATGACGTTGTCGAGACCTTCATGCTCAATCTTTTCTTTGAAGGAAGGATAGGGGTGTTCAGCCCGGTCACATATCTGTCGCGCAGCGACGTGACGGTCATCCGCCCGATGATATATATGCCGGAAAAGGACATACGCTACTTTGCAAAAAAGGCAGAGCTCCCGGTCGTGGAATCCACCTGCCCTGCCGACAAGCATACCGAGCGTGAGGAGATGAAGCAGTTTTTGGCGCGCCTCGACCGTGAGAACCGCGGGCTGAGATACCGTATTTACGGCGCGATACAGCGCGGCGAGGTCGACGGCTTTCGCGATTTCGGCAGAATGGCAGGCATAAAAGTATATGCCGAAGATAAAAAAGAAGATGAATGACAAAAAACGGTTGCCGCTATGCGGCAACCGTTTTTTTGTCGGCCTGATCAAAGTAGGAATATCCCCGCCTTTTCGCAAGCCTCGATCTCGGCACGCGGCCAGCAGGATGCCTGCACCTCACCGATATGAGCCTTACGGAGGAAAAACATACATATCCTTGACTGACCTATACCGCCACCGATCGAATACGGCAGCTCACCTGCAAGCAAAGCGCGATGGAAAGGCAGTTCTGCTCTCTCCGGGCAGCTCGCAACAGCAAGCTGGCGACGCATGGCGTCCTCATCCACACGTATGCCCATGCTTGAGAGCTCAAGCGCAATGTCAAGCACCGGGTAATAAACGATTATATCACCGTTAAGTGACCAGTCATCGTAGTCGGGCGCTCTGCCGTCGTGCGGCTTGCCGTCGGCAAGTGCGCCGCCTATTCCCTGAAGAAATATTGCTCCGTGCTCCCTTGCCGCACGGTATTCGCGCTCCTTGGGAGTGAGTGTGGGATATTTTTCCTCGAGCTCACGTGTAGTCACAAATGTGATCGCAGGCGGCAGCAAATGACCTATAAAGTTATAGTCATCGGCGATATAGTTTTCTGTCTGACGGAGGGCGTCATATATATATCTCACCGTAGAATGCAGCGTCTCAACGGTCCGCTCCGATCTCAGTATGACCTTCTCCCAGTCCCACTGATCGACAAATACCGAGTGTATATTGTCGGTATCCTCATCGCGCCGTATGGCATTCATATCGGTATAAAGTCCTTCGCCCGGTGCAAAGCCGTACTTTTTCAGAGCATAGCGCTTCCACTTCGCAAGCGAATGGACCACCTCATAGCTGCCGTCGCAGTTCTTGATATCAAACGCCACCGGGCGTTCGACGCCGTTAAGGTTGTCGTTGAGTCCGGTAGCGGAGTCAACAAAAACGGGAGCCGACACGCGGCGGAGGTTGAGCTGGTTGGCAAGGTCGGTCTGGAAGAAATCTTTGACCTTTTTTATTGCGATCTGTGTCTGACGCGCCGTCAGACGCGACTTATAACCATCGGGAAGAATGAGTGCCATTTTAGGTGTACCTCGGATTAAAAATATGCGCTTATTATATCATCCCGAGGGCAGCGTGTCAACCTCCGACGCAAAATTTTCAAAGATTTTCGTTTTTCAGGGCGTCTATGGGGTTATCATTTCTTATCATGTGCATCGAATACATCATCGCGGCAAACACCACGGCAAAAACACTGCAAACGGCGATCGCAACACTGTACCACGGGATGTAAAATTCGGTCGTATATGCGTTGCACACTGTTCGCCATATCAGATATGTCACCGCGAATGCCGCGGGAAGTCCCCATTCAAGCCCGCGTATACCGTAACGCGCGCACTCGAAATTCATCATGCGACGAAAACCTCCGCTTGTAAGCCCCACCGATTTGAGCATTGCAAACTCACGGCGGCGCAAAAGGATATTCGTTGATATCGTGTTGAACATATTCGCCATGGCGATAAGGGATATCAGAACTATAAAACCGTATGAGAATACGTTTATGACCGTGACCATGCGGCGCTCAGATTCAACGCTTTCAGCCTGATCCTCAAGCAGAGCCGTATCAAGTCCCGCCGAAAGCAGGAGAGTCTTCATCGCGCTGTAAGCCGCGGTGTGATCGTCGACTGAAAAATTGTAATACACCCTGCTGCGCAGATTGTCATTGCCGGAAAATTCACTGTCCTTTATCACACCGTCAAGGACAGATGCCGGATATATCAGCAGCACCGTGCCGGAATTTATGCTGACAGTCGGTTTTTTATCTATCTGTGCTCCTACTGTGAAATCCGTGCGTATAACAGCTTCACTGTCCGGCAGTGCAAGCGCCCGCGAGCGATCGGGAGTTTTGCCCGCATTGTAGACCGAATCAAGGTATTCGAGCGGATAGTAGTAATTTATATTTTCCCCGTCATCACCCGTGACCGTCTCGTCAAGTCCATAGCCTTTGATCCTCTTTCGTGTTTCCGAGTGAGCGGTAAACGGCAAGCCGCTCTTTTTTATCACAGATGTGCCCACCCATTTGGTCGATTCTCCGCTCTGACGCATGCCCGCGGTTATTTTGTCGTATATCAGCGCCTTCGGTCGATCCGCATCGAAGTATTCATTCGGCGAAACGCCGTTATCACTGCAGAGCGAGCGGAAGGAACCGTCGTCGATAAACATAGCGGTCGTTAGTATGCTCACGCAGTCATTCTTGGTTATTGCCATAAATTCCTCTGCGTGAGCGGCAAAAAAGCCGTCGATATCGGATGCTGGAAAGTCCAGATAAAAGGAAGTATATCTGAGCCACATGCCGTCCCGCACACCGGAAGCGCTCATGAGCATTTTATAGATCGCGTCAGGGTCGGCGGACACATCTTCGCTGTCGCTCCAATATGAAATGTCTGCTCCTTTGTCAATAGTATCCGAAATGCCGTTCACCATACCTGTCATATAAGAGCAGAAGGATGAGGCGGATATGAACAGCGTCACGCTGAGAAAGAGAGAGATTATAGTTGAACGGCATCTCCTGCGGTTGCGGGCAAAGTTTTTCGCCGAAATCATACCTTCAAATCCGAATATCTTCTGCGCAAGACGCGATGTGCGCACACTGCGGCGGCTCAGCTTTATATCGTCGGACTGTCTGAGTGCATCAATGGGAGATAGGCGCATGGCACGTCTCGCGGGTATCCACGCCGACACGAGCGCCGTGACAAGGCATATGAGCGCTGCCGCAAGCAGCCCCCATGGGGTTATGACAAGGTACATACCCACATTTTCGCCGCTTCTGAGCAAAAAGCCGAATGAATCGCGCAGACACCACAGCGTGATCCCTATGCCCGCACACCCTGCAAGCATTCCGAGCGGTATGCCGACCGCGCAAAGCACGAGCGCTTCGTATATGACCGTGCCGCGTATCTGCCGACGCGTCGCACCGATCGATTTCAGCATTCCGAACTGACGTGTACGCTCACTGACCGATATTGAAAAGGAATTGTATATAAGCGACACCGAGCCGCAGAATATCATAAGCACAAGTATCGCCACCATACCGTAAAGCACGCTGACGATGCCGCTGTTTGACGATACACCGTAGTATATAAGCAGATTGGTGTGTTGTGTAAGCTCTCCCGGTATCTCACCGCTCACCGCCAGTCTGTCGAGCTTGTAAGGATGGTCAAGCGTAAAGAAAGCACGGTATGCTCCGGTACCGCCGCCAAAGGTCAGCGCCGTATATCCCGGGCAGTCAAACACCTCGATGTTTGTTGACAGCCTTTCGAATATACCGACGACGGTATAGCTCTTCTCCACAGTATCGGTAACGGAATCAAAGACGGTAAACGAATCGTCCGTAGACTCACATACAAGCGCACGATTCTCCTCTGCGGGCACTGTTCCGTCTGTCACGCGTCTGCCGACGTCAAGCGTTACCGTGTCGCCGATCTTCCAGTCAACATCGCCGTTGCTTTTCAGGTGTGTGGGAATAGCGATCTCACTGCCGTTCTGCGGCATTCTGCCGTCGATCATATTTACCGAAACAAGGTCGCAAAAATCGCTGTCAACAGATTCGATGAGCAGATACGGTTTGTATTTGTTGCTGCTGCCCACATTTGCCCAGCCGACCTGCTGCCACGTCACGACCTTGCTGACGCCGTCTGCGCTTCTGAGCTTTTCAACCCCCTCGGCATCCATGCTGCCGAAATATGCGTGATAAGACCCCGTCTGCTTTTCCTCCGCACGGAGAAGAAACGCCAGACCGCTGTATGCCGCCTCAATAACAGCCGTGAACATTGCCATTGAAAGCATGATACCGACCACCGTCACGATGCTGCGTACACGGTTTTTGCGCAGCGATCTCCATGTGAATTTATGAAAGATATTCATCTTCAGCGCACCCGTATACGCTCATCGCGCACTATTTTTCCATCCTCGATCGCGATAACGCGGTCAGCCTGAAGCGCAATATTCTCGTCATGCGTTATGACGATAAGCGTCTGCCCGTATTTGCGATTTGATATCCTGAGAAGCTCTACTATCTCCTGACTGTTTTTGGAGTCAAGATTGCCGGTCGGCTCGTCGGCAAGCACGACCGCCGGCGCATTCATAAGCGCCCTGCCTATCGACACGCGCTGCTGCTGTCCACCGGAAAGCTGATTGGGAAGATTTTTGCGGCGTTCTTTAAGCCCCAGTGTGCCGAGAAGCTCTTCAAGTCGCTCTTCGTTTACCTTTCTGCCGTCCATAAGCACGGGCAGCGTCATATTCTCAACAACATCAAACACGGGTATGAGGTTGTAGAACTGATATATGAGCCCCACCTCGCGGCGGCGGAATATAGCAAGCTGATCCTCATTCTGCGCATAAACATCCTGGCCGTTCATAAACACCTTGCCCGATGTCGGACGGTCCACACCGCCGAGAATATGCAAAAGTGTGGATTTTCCCGAACCGGACGGTCCGATTATCGCAAGAAATTCCCCTTTTTCGACCGAAAAAGATATATCATCGACCGCCCTGACCTCGTTGTCGCCGCTGCCGTATACCTTCATAAGATGTTCAACTCTTAAAATTTCCAAAACATTTCCTTCCTTTCGCGTCGTTCATCGTATATAAGTATACAGATCAAAAGTGACACTCCGGTGACTTTTCGATAAGAGAAACGTCACCGGAGCGTTTTTTGCTCTTCCGAGCCATCAGACCACGGTCTTATAAAATCTTATTGCAAAAACCGCACCGCCGTTTGCACCGTTCGACGCGGTAACGGTACCGTTTTGCGCCGTTATAACGGTGCGGGCAAGCGCCAGCCCGATACCGACGCTTGAAGCCTCGGCATTTTTCCCCCGATAAAAGCGTTCAAAAAGATGCGGAATATCCTCCGACGCAAAGCCGTCTCCGCTGTCGGAAACGGTTATGGCGGTATAAAGAGCGGTCTCCGAGGCTGATATCTCGATTCGCCCGCCCTCGGGCGTGTGCTCAACGCAGTTTTTAATTATGTTCCCTATCGCCTCAATGCTCCACTGCATATCTCCGGTATAGCTCTCGTTATCCGCACGTATGACAAGCTCCTGCCCGCGCAGCTCGATCGGGATCATAAGCGGTGCGACGGCACGCTGCAAAAGCTCTTTAACAGACACGCGCTCTGTTTTGAATTCCACCGTACCGGCATCGATCTTTGAGATCTTAAGCAGCGCGTCGATCAGCCAGTCGATGCGTCTGAGAGACCTCGAAAGATCGCGCGTAAGCCTTTGACGCCGCTCGTCCGAAAGTCCCTCCTCCGAAAGCAACGACACGGTAAGGTTCATCGATGTGAGCGGAGTGCGCAACTGATGCGAAATATCCGCAATGGCATCCGTCAGGCGCAATTTATCAGCCGCGAGCGCGTCAGCCTGCTCGCGCAGTCTCACCGTCATTTTCGTTATCTCGCTCGCAAGGATAGAAAGCTCCCCTTCACGGCTGTCGGCAAAAAGTATATCGTCCCGACCGTGCAATATGCGGTCGATGCTGCGACTGAGCCGCGCTATTTCACGATAACGGATCGCCGTCATGATGACATATATCACCGTAAACACCACCGATACCGTCACTGCCGCAATCGCCGCGGCGATGCCGAACACCGCACAGAGCGCTGTAAGCACTGCCCCCGCGATCACATGGACCAGTATTCCGCGCCGCATATCCGGATCGTTGAAAACACTCATCATTCACTCCGTCAGTCAACGCGGTAGCCGAGCCCGCGCACGGTTTTTATTATATGAGGATCCTGCGGATCGTCCTCGATCTTTTCGCGCAGCCGTTTGATATACACGGTAAGGGTATTGTCGTTAACAAAGTCGCCGCCGACATCCCATATCTCCTCAAGCAGACGCGAACGCGAAAGCAAACGCCCGCGGTTGCCTATAAACACAAGCAGAATGCGGTATTCGAGCGCGGAAAGCGCTATTTCGGCGCCGTTTTTGGTGACCGTTCCTTTATCCGTGTCCACCGTAACATTTTCAAGCTGCACGATATTGCGCGTACATGTGCTGCGCCTGAGAACGCTGCGGATCCTTGAAACAAGCTCACGCGCGCGAAAGGGCTTTGCGATGTAATCCTCCGCACCGAGCTCAAGCCCGCGGCACACGCTCTCCTCGTCGCCGGAAGCGGTAAGAAATATCGTCGGCACGCCGTATTTTTCCTTTACCGTGCAAAAAAGCGAAAAGCCGTTGCCGTCGGCAAGCGAAAGGTCAAGCAAGATCACATCCGGCAGACTGCCGCCCTCAAGGTATCGCTTGGCTTCAGTCTCTCCGCTGACCGCGCAAACCTCAAAGCCCTCGCCGCGAAGCACCTCGTTTAGCGCCCATACTATTCCCCCGTCATCCTCGACCAATAATATACGCTGATCTTTCTGCATATTTCCCACACTTTTTTCTTTTAGTATATCACAAAAACACGCGAATGTAAAGAAAAGAATGCCGACCCGCTTACGCGAGCCGACATTCTTTATTATATTGCTGCGCAGTGATCAGTTGAGCTCTGCGAAGTACTTGATGGTGCGGACCATCTGGCTGGTGTAGCTGTTCTCGTTGTCGTACCAGGAAACGACCTGTACCTGATAGGTGTTGTCGTCGATCTTGGAGACCATGGTCTGGGTGGCATCGAAGAGTGAGCCGTAACGCATACCGATAACATCGGAGGATACGATCTCGTCGGTGTTGTAACCGAAGGACTCGTTGGAAGCAGCCTTCATAGCGGCGTTGATGGACTCCTTGGTAACGTCCTTACCGTTGACAACAGCAACCAGAATGGTGGTGGAGCCTGTGGGGGTAGGAACGCGCTGAGCGGAACCGATGAGCTTGCCGTTCAGTTCGGGGATGACAAGACCGATAGCCTTGGCAGCGCCGGTGGAGTTGGGGACGATGTTCTGCGCGCCCGCGCGGGATCTTCTGAGGTCGCCCTTTCTCTGAGGACCGTCGAGGATCATCTGGTCGCCGGTGTATGCATGAACGGTGGTCATGATACCGGAAACGATCGGGTAAGTGTCGTTAAGAGCCTTAGCCATGGGAGCGAGGCAGTTGGTGGTGCAGGATGCAGCGGAAATGATCTGATCGTCCTTGGTCAAAGTCTCGTTGTTGACGTTGAAAACGATGGTCTTGAGGTCGTTGCCCGCAGGAGCGGAGATAACGACTTTCTTGGCGCCGGCGTTGATGTGAGCCATGGACTTCTCCTTGGAGGTGTAGAAGCCGGTGCACTCAAGAACGACGTCAACATCAAGCTTGCCCCAAGGGCAGTTGTTGGCATCCTTTTCGGCGTAGATCTTGATCTCTTTGCCGTCAACGATGATGGAATCATCGGTAGCTTCAACGGTGTGTTTGCCCTCACCGATGTGACCGAGGAAAGAACCCTGGGCAGTGTCGTACTTCAGAAGGTGAGCAAGCATTTTGGGGCTGGTGAGGTCGTTGATAGCGACAACTTCATAACCCTCAGCGTCAAACATCTGACGGAAAGCAAGACGACCGATGCGGCCGAAACCGTTAATAGCAACTTTAACTGACATAATTAAATATCCTCCGTTTTTAGTTGGTCAGCCGTTTTCGGCGGACCACTTATTGCCACTATATATTTTAGCTTATTTCCGTCGATTATACAAGTGGTTTGTTGAAAAATTATCATTTTCGTTACATATGACGAACATTTCGGGCGTCAGAAGTCCGTTTTTTTCGGTTTTGACAATAAAAAACCATGTGCTGCGGTTTTATGACGCACTTGACTATTGCATGTGGGTAATGTATAATATAAATCAAGTAAATAATGGAGAAAGGAGCAGCGGAATGGGCACGGTATTTCTCGGATATACGACAAAAGACGTGACGCACGCCACGAAAGACGATATTTCGGCAGCATTCGGCGAAGAATACGCAGCGTCGCTGATGAAGAATGATACATCGGCACGCAGCGACTCTATCTGCGGCGCGGCGCTGCTACTTTCGATGCTCGGGCGCGCCGGCATAACACCTTGCGGCAACACGGCGATAAAAAGGAACGAAAACGGAAAGCCGTACTTCCCCGCTCTCCCGAAATACGGCTTTTCGATAGCCCACAGCGGCAACACTGCCGTGTGCGCACTCTCCGGCTGCGGCTCGGTGGGGATAGACATTGAATTTGCACCTATACCCGAAACAGACACAAAAAAAGCTGCGCGGGAACGCCTCGCCGCGCGCTGGCTCGCTCCGCGCGGTATAAATACCGCCGGGACGCTGCAAGGATTTCTAGCAGGCTGGACGGAATTTGAAGCAGCATCAAAATACATCGGCAGGAGGCTTGCGGACAGCGCAGTAACTCCCGCCGGGACGATAACCGATAAATTTATAATAGAGAACGACGACCGCGTGGGCGTTATTTCCGTATGCCGACCGTCGGATAGCACGCTTTGCATCCTGCCGGAGCTTGCGGCGGCGGGTGCCGTGCCGCTTCTCCCGCAGAAAATAAACATCGCCGGCGTTGATTTTGACCCGGTCACGCTCGAAACCGCCGTTATGCTTGCGGAACGCGCCATGCACTGCGCCTCCTGCGGCGTAATGACCGTTTTTACTCCCAACCCGGTCATTTCGATGAACTGCCGCAGCGACCCCGAGCTTCTTGAGATCATAAACTCCGCATCTCTTTCGCTCCCCGACGGGCGCGGTGTCATCGACGCCGCAAAAAGGCTTTCAAAACCGCTTCATGAACGCGTCGCTGGGATCGACTTCGGATATGCACTGCTCGGCTGCGCGGTAAAAAGCGGAGACGGCGTTTTTCTTCTCGGCGGAAGGCCGGGAGTGGCTGAAAGGGCAGCAGAACGGCTGAGGGATCAGCTCCCGGGGCTGAGGATATGCGGCGTTCTCGACGGATTCGGAGATGCAGCAGACGAGCACAGGACAGCCGATATGATAAGTCGCTCAGGCGCCGCGCTGCTTATAGTATGCCTCGGCTCTCCGCGGCAGGAGAAGTGGATCTACAGCCACAGACAACTTCTCGATGCGTCGGGCATAAAGGTCGCCGTCGCGCTCGGCGGCGCTCTCGACGTATGGTCGGGAAATGTGCGACGCGCACCGGGACCGTTCATCCAACTGCGGCTTGAATGGCTCTGGCGCTGCATACGTGAACCGAGACGTCTCCGCGTCATTCCGACACTTGTGCGATACCGCATACTTACACGTAAGCACAGGTGAGGTGAATGTTGTACGACCTATAAGCAGGTCTGACGAGAATATATTGGTTGAGGCAACGAATAGGAGTGTTAACTCAACACTTGTTATACATTGCTGAAAACAATAGTTTAATATAATGAAATAATATTGCAAACCGAAGCGCGTAGCATTGTAATTTCGATTATTATTTAAGGAGTTTTTTCATCTGCGCTCTTATGCAGTATTTAAATGATCATTAATAAACATATTAAAGTGTAAGGAGTTTTTTTATGTTAAAACAGCGTATCGATAAATTTAAGCAAAATATTTTAAAGACGTTGAAAAATTTTGGATTTATTATAAACATGCTTTGGAAAAACTCTCCATGGCAGTGCGTGTTTATAATAATAATTGAAACGCTCTCCTCATTCATTCCACTTGCTTATGTTTACATAAGTAAAAAGATCATTGATTCTATCTTGCTTGAATATACGAATAAAGCTATCGGGACTCTCATTTTGTGGTGCGTGCTTTTGGTGATAATCAACATTTCGGGTAAAGTACTGGCGAATATAAGAACGATAATATGCACCCAATCCGGAGCAAAAATAAATAAACGCATAAATGAACTGAGAACTGATTATCCAAAAATGCTTGGAGTTTGATGTTTCGTTTTATGACGATAAGGAGTCGTATACAGCCATAAAGGAGGCTTATCAGACACTGGGACGCGGATGGGAAAATATGATAGGTTCCGTGTTTTCCATTTTCGGGCAACTAATGACCGTTGTAAGCCTGGCATCAACCTTGCTCATAGCAAATGCCGGCTTAGGACTTTTGCTACTTATTTCTTTGATCCCATTTTTGATATTTGAGGTCAAGTCAAGAAAGGCTCGACATAATTTTCAGAAAAATCAGATACCCGAAAACAAAAAAACAGGATATCTGAGCGGAATACTGACAGGGCGTGGATATGCCAAAGAAGTCAGACTGTTCGGATACGGCAGCGCGCTGAAAGAAGAGTTTTCGAGGATATTTGATAAGAAAATAGACGATCAGTCGAGATTGTTGAAAAGAGATTATTCTATCAGAGCTGTGCTTTCAACAGTTGTCATGATAGTTTTGGGGTGTATAAATGTATTTTTTGCCTTTCTCGCTTTGAGAGGCGACATAACGATCGGTGATTTTCAGCTTTATTACGGCAGTGCTACAGCGCTTAATACCAATATAAGCGGTATGTTTATAATGATCGCAAATTATTTTGAGTATGACTTGTATTCGGATATTCTCGGCAACTTTCTCAAGCTTAAACCGAAACTGTTGCTTGACAACGGCGCTGATCTTCATCTGGACAGCGCACCTAAAATAGAATTTAAAAATCTTTGTTTCAGGTACCCGAACACAGATAATTATGCTGTGTCAGATGTTTCATTGACCATCAACCCCGGAGAAAGCGTTGCTCTAGTCGGATATAACGGAGCGGGAAAGTCAACACTTGCCAAACTTTTATTAAGACTATACCCCCAGACATCCGGAGAAATTTTTATCAATGACAACAGGATAGAGATGTATTCTCCCAACAGTATATATAAAAATTACAGCGCGGTTTTTCAGGACTTTTGCAGATATGGCTTTACGGTAGGAGAGAATATTTCGATCTCTGATTGGGATAAAAGATCGGACAAAGCAATGATCGAAAATGCCGCGAAAGTCGGCGAAGCGTATGATTTACTGTCACGTCTCGGAAGTGATACATATATCACAAAAAATTATGACACTTCCGGTATTGCCGATCTGTCGGGTGGCGAATGGCAAACAATTGCTATCGCGCGTGGCGTGTTCAAAAATTCATATTTGATCGTATTGGATGAACCAACATCGGCACTTGATCCTAAAGCCGAATATTTGCTGTATCAAAAATTCTTGGAGATCATGCGCGGAAAAACGGTTCTTTTGGTTACGCACAGACTGTCGAGCGCTCGTTTGACAGACAAAATAGTATACATGGAAAACGGTAGAATATCTGAAGTCGGAACTCACGAAGAATTGATGGATCTGAACGGGAAATATGCTGCGCTGTTTCGTATGCAGTCGGAAAATTATCGTGATGACGGGGATAAAAAATTCTGAATGTTTTTATTGCATTTATTGTTGTTCGCATAAACATAAAGAAATAATATAAAATCCGCGGAGCAGCCGCGCGTTTGCGCGGCTGCTCCGCAGATCTTATTATTGACCGTCAGCCGCCGTTGGCGGGGTATACGGTAAATGTAATATCATCAGACGAAAGGTCAACAAGAGCCTTCGCAAATATGTGAGCATGATCTCCACAGCCGAGATTTACTGTCGTCCGTCCGGTCTTGTACGCAATGTACTCGGCAGTTGCAAATATATTTCCGTCGTCCGTACGCCAATATACAGAGCAGTTGTCCTCCGTGATCTCGCCGCCGTCCAGATTTTTCTCATCGACAAACTTTCCGATGCTGCTCACAAGTGCCGAGCGTATCTCACTCATCTGCACTTCGGTCAACCCACGGTCATAATATCGGCTGAACCCATCTTCACTGACCGTCCACTTTCCTTCCGGGACATTCGGTCCGCTCGAAAATGAAAACACGCAGCGCGTCCACAATCCGCCGAAGCAAAAGACAAACTTCACGTTCGTATATTCATCAAGACTTACATCTTCTCTGAGCATTTCTCTCGGAATCGCTGCAAGCCTCGGATAAAGACTTATCAACTCACCGTAATAGTGGTCAAGGACTGCCTTTTCCTCTTTTGTATGTTCGTTTTGCCGCGGTTTGACATACGCATCGGCGCCGCGCGAAACCGACTGCGGCACCGCTACGGGGTTGTTTCCGGATATTGCGGCACATGAGACAAGACAAAGCATCAGAATAAGAGCCTGTAAAAACGCGAAAAACCTTTTCATGGTCAGATCCTCCGTATTATTTTACCGTTTCATACGTCGCAAAAGCGCAGCTGCTCAGTCTCCGAAATTGCTCTCACCGAAGACCGATGCTATGAATTTTGCAATATTTACGTTATTGCACACACCGTTCGTCAGTGTCTCGGTACCGCTGCCCATAGTAAACAGCGGAACATCGGCATTTGAGTGCGATGTTCTCGTGAATCTGAAGCTGCCGTCATTCAGTTTAATAACACCGCCAGTCTCGTGGTCTGCTGTGATCATAAGAACCGTATCCGGGTGCATGAGCACGAACTCGATAACATATGCTATGGCATCATTGTACCTGTTCACCGCCGAGATCATTTCAGGGTACTTGTTGTTGTGAGAGTTCTTGTCTATATAGGCTTCCTCCAGCATCATAAAGAAGGAGGAACCGTCCGCCGATATAGTAGCAAGCGCCTCTTTTGTCTTTGATGTAAGTGCGTTCCCGACGCTCCCCTGGCACCAATCTATCTTTCCCTCGTTCACAAGCGCGTCTATCTGAGACTGAATGAGCGCGGTGCTGTTGCGGCTGCCGCAGTGAGCGGTAAAGCCCGCCGGGGTGGCTCCGGTTATAACATCGGTGGTGATAACGGCTGTTTTGGCGCCTTTTTCGTATGCAAGTTCACGGACATTTTTTCTTGCTCTTTTCAGATGATCCATTCCGACATAACCGTTTATGGTCTTATAGCCGGAGGAAAGCGCTGTCGCCGAAGCGGCACTGTCGGTATATTCGGCTTTACCGAGAGGTATGACCGAATACGAATAGGTCTTGCAAGTCCCGACATTGGGGAGCGTATCCGCCCAGAACACCTTCATACCCTCTTTTTTGGCTGCTTCGATATGGTTGCGTCCCATGCCGTCACCTATCATGAGTATTGCGTTGCGCGGGGTGCTGAACTCAAACACCGCCGGTGTTTCGGACGCCGCAACAGTTACATCGGCAGGCTTGCCGTTCTCACCGGCAAGTATGTGCTGCCAAAGTAGCGCCGAGGCGCCGCCGCCGACCATATAACCGTCGCCGAGCATAACTATCTTTCCGCCGTTTCCGGAAAGCAGATACTCGCCCTTGCCGCATGTTACGCCCGCAAGCTCCGCGCTCGCGGAACGGTTCGTGGCTCCCACGAGCAGCTCGCGGTCTGTTTCGGCTGCCTTGTCGCTGTCAACATCGAGGCGAACGCCGACAAGGTCAAGTACCGCAGCCGCAAAATTTTCGGCGGCATATTTTGCAAGCAGATCGTCGGCGGCATAGATGACCTTATAATCACCGAGAGATACACCGTTAAGCGTGACGGCGCCGACGGCATAGTCGTGCTTTACAAGGTCAACGCGGTTGGTATAAACGATAACGCTCTTTTCGTCGCTGTGAACGAACGTGTCAAGGAAATACTGCACCGCGCGCTTCGTTGACTCGACATTGCCGCCGATGATAATGACGCGGTCGTTTTCGTATGTAACGATAAAATCCTTTTCACGCAGCTCGCGGAGATATTTTTTTGACTCCTCGCGGTTCGTCGAACCGACAAGTATCTCTTTCGCCTTGGGCTCGATCCCGTGACCGTCATAGACAAAGTCCTCGGTCATATCGAGCTTTATGCCGGTGCGTTCTTCAATGCCCTTGCGCAGAGCCTTTATGCACTCCTTGTACCCGTCCGATGAATCGGTCTCCCTGATTATCGTATATTCTGAAATATCAAGCGTTACAGCCTCGGACGGCGGCTGCGTGCTTTCGGGGGCATCAGTCGTGTCGCCGTCCCCCTTCTTGCACGCCGCAAGCATGGGAAGGAGCATAAGCGCCGCGATAAACAGCGCAAGTATTTTGGTTGACAGTGTTTTGGTCTTTCTCATGGTCATCTGGTCCTTTCGGTTGAAGATCAGTCAGTAAAATATTCTTCGGATATACATTTGAGAAGACGTTCCGCAGTACGCGGAGTGGCGGCCACGACAGAGCGCTTTGATTCGTCGATGACCACCCGCTCACCGTGCCAGTCGGTAAAAACGCCGCCTGCCTCGGTTAGTATGAGAGATGCCGCGGCAAAATCCCACGGTCCGAGCCTTTTTTCGATATAGCCGTCGAGCTTTCCCTCGGCGGTGCGGACGATATCGCTTGCAGCCGTTCCCGCGCGGCGAAGATCGTTCGTTTCAAGAAAGATCCTGTGCCACATACGGAAAAGGCGCTCGCTGTCCGATTTGTCATACGGCATAGTGCCTACACCGACGACTGCCTCAGAATAATCTACGTCGCTGACGTGAAGCCGCGCGTCACCGCAGAATGCACCTTCACCCCGCGCCGAGACAAATGCACGGTCGGTAAACGGATCGTACACGACGCCTATACGGCTTTCACCCTCGTACACAAGAGCCACGGAGACCACCGACGCGTCAAGCCGACGCACGAAATTCGTCGTGCCGTCGATCGGATCTATCACCCATGTCGGCACCGCGGGATCAATATGTCTGTGCTCTCCCTCTTCGCCGAAGAGGGCAAAATCGGGGTATTTTTCAGCCAACTCGGTAAACAACAGCTTCTGAACCGCCTTGTCGGCTGCGGTCACAAAATCATGTGCCCCCTTTTCGGCAACATCGGCCGCGCCGCGTCTGCCTACTATTATCTCCCTTGCCCCGCGCGCCGCCTCGGCGGCGCTGCGGGCAAGTGCAAGGTCAAAATCATTTAATGACATTATTTTTTAAGTGAGTCGAGCAGCTCTGCAAACTCGGTTATAGACTCGTCGAATATCTTCATTGCATAGGCAACGGTATCGGGCTTGGTGAGATCGATGCCGGCGACCTTCAGTTCCTCGATAGGATAATCGGAACCGCCGAGAGTGAGGAATTTCAGATACCCGGAGGGGTCTTCGCCGGCGGCTATCCTGCCTGCAATAGAGACCGCGCTGCAGAAACCCGTGGCATACTGGTAAACGTAGAATGCACGGTAGAAGTGCGGGATGTAGGACCACTCATAACGCATGACATCATTTATCTCCGCGCCCTCATAGTAGGTCGAAATGAGGTCGTAATAGGTGTCGGAAAGTGCTTTTGCTGTCAGAGGCGTGCCGCCCTCGTACATTTCGTGTGCGCGGCGCTCGAACTCCGCAAACAGTGTCTGACGGAACACTGTTGTGCGGAAGCCCTCAAGGAAGTGGTTGAGGATGTACGCGCGGCGTCCGGGATCACTCTCGTGTGCCAGAAGGAACTTTGTCAGCATGACCTCGTTGACGGTGGACGCGACCTCAGCGACCATGATGCGGTAGCCGTGATTTACATAGTCCTGCGTTTCGCTCGAGAAGAAGGAATGCATGGCGTGTCCCAGCTCGTGGGCAAGCGTAAATGCGTCGTCAAGTGTGTCGGTATAGTTGAGCATCACGTAAGGATGAACACCGTAAACCCCCGCGGAGAAAGCGCCGGAGCTCTTGCCCTTGTTTTCGTAAACGTCGATCCAGTGTTCGCTGTATGCACGGTCGAGCAGCTCGCCGTATCTCTTGCCGAAGGGCTTGAGAGCTTCCTTCACAAGTGTCTTTGCATCCGCATAGGGCATGGGAATGTCAGCCTCTTTGACGATCGGAACATAAAGATCGAACATATCGATCTTATCGGTCCCCATTGCCTTGCGGCGGATGTCAAGATAACGTCTCATCGAAGGCAGTGCGTCGTGTATAGCCTTGACGAGCGAATCGTACACGGATACGGGAACATTGCCGCCCGAGAGCGCCGCTTCGCAGGCGGACGAATACCCGCGCACCTTGGCGTTGAAGCAGTCGTACTTCACCGATCCGCCGTATGTTGCGGCAAAGGTGTTGATGTATTTTTTATAGGTACCGAAGAACTTTTCAAAGGCATCCTCGCGGACGGCGCGGTCGCCGCTCTCGCGGTATACGCAGAAGTTGCCGTTTGTGAGCTGTCCTTCGCTGCCGTCGGACTTTTTGACTGACGGAAATTCCATATCCACATTGGTGAACATATCATAGCAGTCGTTGGGAGCGCGAGAGGCATCGCCGAGCTCGGCAAGAAGCTTCTCGCGCGCGGGGTCGAGAACGTGCTCCTGCATACGGATAAGATCGCGGATCATAAATGCGTATGTGCGGAGGTCCGGAGTTGATTCCAGCCATTTTTCAAGCTTTTCGGCGCCGATGGATATGATCTCGGGCTGAAGGAAGGATGTTGCGGCGTTGAGCTTTACATAAAGCCCGGTAGCACGTGCTTCGAGCTCCTGATTTTCGGCGTCGGAATTATCCGCTTCTTTGTGCAGCGACGCATATGAATATATGCGGTCGAAGCGCTCGAATACGCCGTAGATGGCGTTGAGCGCTTCCGCAAGCGCCTCGGGGCTTTCGCCGAGATGACCGCGGATATTTCCGATCGCATCTATTTCCTTGCTGCAATCGGAAAATTCTTTTTCAAACGCTTCCCGCGTCGGGAAAATGTGAGAAAAATCCCACATGAATTCTGGGTTCATTTCTTTTCTGCTTTTCATTGGTATTCCTTTCAGCGCACGCTGACCGCACGCTATGTTTTATCAGTGTAATTATAGCATGCAATTTTACGCATGTCAATCAAGATAGGAACAATGCAAAGAAAAAATTCGATAATACCGCGCGTCATTTGAAATAGTGATAATATCCCGAAATATTTATTGACAGACGGTGCTTTTTGTGTTATATTTATATGATGAAGAAAACAAAACAAAGGATACATCCGCTATGGTCTTCAACTCGCTTGAATTTCTGATCTTCTACCCCGCGGTCCTCATTCTCTATTTTCTCGTTCCGACAAAATTCCGTTGGATTTTGCTTCTCGCAGCCAGCTACTATTTTTATCTCAGTTGGAATGTGGAGCTGGTGTTTCTTATAGTTTTTACGACGGTGATATCCTATTGCGCGGCATTGGCGATAGAAAAAAGCCCGAAAAAAAGCCTGCGCAAGCTCTGCCTTGCGGCAACACTCGTGTGCTCGCTCGGCGTGCTGCTCTTCTACAAGTATTTTGATTTTCTTGCCGGCAGCGTCATATCTGCGGCAACCCTGTTCGGCGCAAAGCTTGAACCGTTTTCACTCGGTCTGATACTTCCCGTCGGCATTTCGTTTTATACCTTCCAGACGCTTTCATATGTCATAGACGTGTACCGGGGAAATATAACAGCCGAACGTCATTTCGGATATTACGCGCTGTACGTTTCTTTCTTCCCGCAGCTCGTTGCAGGTCCCATCGAAAGACCCGAAAATCTTATTCCTCAGCTCCGCGAGGATCACCGTTTCAACCGCGACGATACCCGCGAGGGCATTCGCATGATGCTCATCGGATTTTTCAAGAAGATAGCTGTCGCCGACCTCTGCGCGGCTTATGTCGTTCCGGTATACTCTGATCCGTCGGCTGCGAACGGTCCTGCCGTTCTGCTTGCGACAGTGCTTTTTGCGTTCCAGATCTACGGCGACTTTGCGGGATACACCGATATAGCGATCGGATGCGCGCGCGTTATGGGCATCAGACTCATGAAGAACTTTGACCGCCCGTATACCGCAGAAAGCATCAAGGAATTCTGGGCGCGCTGGCACATTTCGCTGTCAAGCTGGTTCCGCGATTATCTCTACATACCGCTCGGCGGCAACCGCTGCTCGCGTGCACGTCATCTTTTAAATCTTATGACGGTATTTCTCGTGTCGGGGCTCTGGCACGGCGCTGCATGGACATACGTCCTTTGGGGATTTCTTCACGGAATGTATCAGGTCGTCGGCATACTTACAAAAAAACTGCGCACCGGCGCCTACACGGCTCTGCATATCGATCCAGATTCGAAGCCGGCGCACATATGGCGGCGTGCCGTCACATTTGCGCTTGTCTCATTCGCATGGATATTCTTCCGCGCTGGCAGCATAGGCGACCTCGGCATACTTCTCGGCAAGCTGTTCACTGCATGGCAGCCGGGCGAAGCCTTTGCCTCGGCATTTGATCTTATGAGACTTGACCTCCCCGGTGCGGCTGCCGTTATCGCGGCGATAGCGGTCATGTGCCTGCTTGACAGAAACGGTCTCGCCTCCCCTGCATCCGATAGCACGGAACTTACCGGACGTCGCGCCGCAACCGAAACCATTAAATATGCGTCGCTTATCTGGGCTATTGCCTTTGCGTGGCTCGTGCTTCTCGAAGGCAACGGCGCGAGTTCGTTCATTTATTTCCAGTTCTGAATCCTATAAATCACCGTGGGTTCAAATTTGTTAAATATTTTTTGAAAAAAGTTTTCAAAAACTATTGACAGATAGCGCATAGTGCCCTATAATAAATATGTATAAAAAAGGAAAAGGCTTTCAATCGATCCGATGAAAGAAAAAAGATCCGAAGAAAACACCGCGGCGCTGCCGCCCGAATATACCGCACCGGAGATCGTCCTTCTTCTGCGCGCACGCAGCGGGGATGAGCAGGCGTTCGCTCAGCTTGTCGCCGGATATCGTCCGATGCTGGGCGCCGCCGTGTCCCAATACCGCGGCGAGGTGAGCGCGCAAGATCTCGAAGAGATTGAGCAGGAAGCGCTTGTCGCGTTTCACCGTGCGGCAATGCGATACGATGTGCTTCGCAAAAATGTCAGATTCGGGCTTTACGCAAAGGTTTGCGTCAATAAAGCGATGATAAGCGCACTGCGCAGGATCGGTCGCAACAAAAAGCACCTTGAATATGTCCCGCTTGAGGCAGCTATGGATGTTAGCTCAGACTTGCCAGCGGATCCGATTGCGGAACGCGAAAGCGAGGCCCGCCTGCGCAGCCTTATAAAGGACAACCTTTCGGATCTTGAAAACACGGTTTGGTGGCTTTACTATTCCGGTACCGATATTGACGGCATTGCGACCTGCACAGGCAAGCCTAAGAGATCTGTAGAAAATGCCTTAAGCCGCGCAAGAAAAAAACTGCGAAATATCATCGTGCAGAGCAAATAATGAACCAAGCGGTGCATCCGCTAAAAATAAAATTGCCCCGGTAGCTTAAATATCAGAGCGTTGCGTTTATTCTCAAAGGTGTCGGTTTGAATCCGTCGCAGGGCAAATATCTTTTTCACACGGAGGGAAAACATGAACGAAGAAGTAAAGGTCACGGCGACAGAAGCCACCACCGGCACGGAAGAAAAGCACGAATTCACCGATGAGACGCTTGTGTGCGTAGAATGCGGAAAGGAATTCGTTTTCAGCGCGGGAGAGCAGGCATTCTACAAAGAAAAGGGCTACATGAACAAGCCCAAGAGATGCCGCGAGTGCCGCAACGCAAAAAAGAACGGCACAGGGACCGAGCGTAAGTACTACTATGCGGTATGCGACGACTGCGGCGGAGAGGCAAAGCTGCCTTTTGAGCCGTCCAAGGACAAGCCCGTATATTGCAGTGCATGCCACGAAAAGAGACTGGCCGAAAGACGCCGTCGCAAGGAAAACTGATCACATCCGTTAAAAGCATACGTGCTGCCGCGCAAATTGCGCGGCAGCACGTATGCTTTTTCGACGGACAGCCGGTTGTGACGGGCTGTCCGCTTTTTATATCACTCTGTAAACACGCAGGCAGGACTCGCCGAGCCGCGCGGTTGCGAACATTGCTTCGTCATCGGTAAGTTCCGCCGAGGTTATGATCGCACTTCTCCCCTCACCGCCGATGCTGACCACGCCCTCACCGGCGCAGACTTCGGGAATATCCGTCGGCTCACCGCTGAGAATGAAGCATCTGCGGGCACGGAATAACGTTCCGTCCGCGATATCGCACGGGGTTGCTTTTTTCCATTCAAGGCGCTGCTTAGCGGTCACGGGACGCTCTGCGGCATCTATTATATCGGACACAACTGCGCTCGCGGTAGGCAGCTTTCCTGCACCGCGACCGTAGAACATGGTTTCTCCGAGTACGTTACCGTCGATAAGCACACCGTTGAAAACACCGTCAACATGGCAAAGCGGGCATGTCGGCATGACCGCGCTCGGTCCGACCGATGCGTATATCGTGCCGTCCGGCTCCTTTTCGGCGTAAGCAACAAGCTTCACCGACACACCGGCTTCCGCAAGCAGCGACACATCCTCGGCGGGGATATCCCTGATCCCCTCCACCTTCACGGCATCAAGCGGCAGCAGCTTGCCGTAGGCTATCGCGGCAAGGATAAGGATCTTTCTCGCGGCATCCCAACCGTCAACGTCGGCAGACGGGTCAGCCTCGGCATACCCAAGCTCCTGAGCACGGTGAAGGACCGTATCGAACGGCGTGCCGTTCAGCTTCATTTCGGTGAGAATGTAATTCGTCGTACCGTTGAGGATGCCGGCAACGGAATTTATCTCATTGTCGGACAATTCGTCTATAAGCGGACGTATCACGGGAATTCCGCCTCCGACCGCCGCCTCAAAGAGGTATCTGACACCGTGACGCCGTGCCAAGCCGAGCAACTCGTCACCGAGAGCGGCAACGACCGCCTTGTTGGATGTGACCACAGACTTTCCCGCTTCTATGCACTCGCGCGTAAAATCCGCCGCCGGATGAACGCCGCCCATCATTTCGGCAACGATGCTGACCTCAGGGTCGTCGCGTATCACCGAAAAGTCGTGAACTATGCGATCACCGAACGGACTGTCGGGAAAATCGCGGAGGTCAAGTATATATTTGATCCTCACCGTATCACCGAGTCTTGCGGCAATGATTTTTTCGTTTTTTGTAATTACCTCGGCGCATCCGGAGCCTACCGTTCCGAAGCCGAGCAAAGCAATATTGACCATTTTTTAAGATCCTTTTCGGTATAACTTACACCGCACCGTTTTTCCTGCCGGATAAAAAATACCCGTGCGCAGAAAAAATTCGGCAATGCTATTGCAGAGCGGCGCGTAATGTGTTAAAATAACTGTATCGGCACAACTGCCGGGAAAGGTATGGGTCTGATAATGAGTTCCCCCATCGGAAGCAAAAACAACGTAAAGATATTTGTACTCTATCTTCTTGAAAATATAAACTACCCGCTCGACTACTGCTCGATAAACGATATAGTCATGCAGACGGACTATGTGATGTATCTTGACTTTGCCGAGGCATTTATTGAAATGCTCGACGGCGGGCTGATCTCCTCTTTTGAAAGCGGCGGCACCACATATTATGAAGTCACCGAGAAGGGCAGATGCGTAGCACAGGAGCTCAATTCCGACGTGCTGTCGTCAATACTCGACAAGTCCCTTGCCGCGGCACTGCGTTATCTTGATTTTTCGCGCCGCAAGATAGTCGCTCATTGCGAAATATCCGGGCGCGACGACGGCAGATATGACGTCATATGCGAGATAACCGAAAAAAAGCAGCTCATTTTCCGCACGCTGCTTACGGTGGACTCGGAGGACCGAGCAAAGCGCATGAAAGAAAATTTCGACGACCGCCCCGAGGTCATCTACCGCGGAGTGACCGCCCTTCTCGCCGGAAATATGAATTATCTTTTCTGACAGAGCAGATCAATATCTCAAGCTGCCGCGCATATGCGCGGCAGCTTTTCGTCTCATCGCGTCAGTCAAAAGCAGCAGGGCTTGTGTGTACGGCACGGCGCGGACTGTTCATATAGGGTGCGACCTCTTCGCGCCAACGCAGATAGTGCTCGGTCTTTTTGTGCTCGGCAGCCGCTGCCTCATCGGCATACACCTCATAAAGCACGAACTGGGTGGGATCGTCGCGGCTCTGAAGCACGTCAAAACGCACATTTCCGGGCTCAAGTCTCGAATGATCGTGGTTATAGCACGATATTTTTTTGAATGCCTCCACGCACTCGGGCTTCACATCTACAAATACCAGTGTTGCAATCATTTCAATACCTCATAAACTCTTATTTCAATACAAACGGTCGGCGTGATCTATAATGATCGCCCCCGTGATGCTCCATTTTCCGAAGCCGCCCACGAGCAAGGCTGCGGAACGTTCGTAAAGGACACCGTCCCCCTGATCGGGAGTGTACCCGAGCGGATCGTAAACAATGAATTTCAGATCATTCGCGGATGCAGCACCGGGATTGAGGCACTCCGCAAACACGACATAGTGAGAACCGCTTGCCTTTTTGAATTCGACAACCACTCCGGCGGGGTGGCTCTCAAGCAGGTCGGCTATCGTGCGGAGCGTAGGGCTGTAAACCCGGCGTATCCCTATTTTTTCACCGTCTATGGAAAAGCGCGATGTCACCGCGCCCCAACCGACAAGCACCGGGTCGCCGTAAAGCAGCTCGGATGCCGATGAAGCACCGAAATTGTATGTATTGGCAAGCGCGACCGTGTACGGATCGGCGGGAAGGTTGCCCGTCTGCCCCGAACGGAAATCGTAGCCTCTTTCAAGCGTGGCACCAAGATTATGGAGCACCATTGCGACGCTGCAGGTGGCACATCCCTCACGCATCCATGAGCGCACGGACATTAATCTGTAATCGGCTGCAAAACGCAGCTTTGTACCGCCGCTCCGGAAATAAAGATCGGTAAGCTGCGTGGCATCCCAGTCACTGTTTGACGTGCTGCGTTGGCTGTACCATGTGAAAGCCGATTTTTCGGTCACGGTAACGGTAAACGAACCGCTCACCCCGTCAACGGAAGCGGTCACTTTTACGGTGCCGGGAGACAGCGCAGTATATGCACCGCCCTCGCCGACCATAAGTATGCTTTCATCGTCGGACGTCCACTTCACCCTGTCCTGAATGTAATTATAGGGTATCAGCCTGACGTAAAAATTGCCCGTTGAATACAGCTTTACATCGGTCGTGCGGTATGCAAACGACATTTTTTCGGTCTTTACAGGCTCGAGATACCACTGCTGCGCGGCATCATCCTCTATGTAATCGGTAAAGCGAACGAGATTGTCGCTGTAATAAGAAAGCTCATCGGTAACGCCGAGCACTGCTCCCGCATTATCGCCTCCCGTCGGCGCTATCGTGCAGGCACCGGAACGCACCTCGAAAATATCGAAATATGCACGCTCATCCTCGGTCAGCAGCTTTACGACCGGTGTTCCGGCTGCTGTGGAATCACTGTAAGCAAAGCAGTACAGCGCCGAATCGTTTTGCGGCCATATGACAAAGCTGCCGTCCTCTCTTTGTTTGAGAAGGAATATCTGTGCCGTGTTGTTGCTGTCGGGCGATGAGGTATATGCCTTGTCTTTTCCACGCGAGCCGTTGAGATATGCCGTAAGGTACTGTCCCGTTGCGCGGTTGCGGATGCGGAAAACGCCCTCCGTCGGAGATACGGTATCACTCTCCGCCGCTCCCGACATACAGAAAAGAAGCGGGAGCAGCAATGCAAACGCCGCAAGCACCGCGATAAGCTTTAACGGCGCGGTCTTATTTATTTTTTTCATTTCAGTTACCACTGCTCCCGCAGCGCGAAAAGCTCCCTTTCTTTGAATTTACGATATCAGGTGACAGACCGTATGCATCAGACCTTTTCCGACGCTATGCGTTTTTTCATGCGATGAAGGTCGGCAAGCATTTTAAAGGCATCACGCATAACGTGCACCTTTGAGGAGCTGTGCCGCTGAACGCTGACAGGCATTTCAACGATCCCTATGCCGAGCTTGCCTGCCCAGAGAATAGTCTCAAAGTCAAACGCAAAGCCGTCAACAAGGCACCGCGGGAATATCTTCTTTACCGCATCCTGCGTATAGCCCTTGCAGCCGCACTGTGAATCGGACAGTCTGAACCCGCCTATCACGCACAAAAGGCGTATATATACCTTTGACGCAACACGGCGGAAGAATGTGTAACCGGCATATCCGGCACCGTCAAGATTGCGCGAGCCTATTACCATTCCCGCCTCGGGGTGAGCAAGATGCGTTTCATACACGCGCTTTATGACGTCGGTACCGTAGGCAAGATCGGCGTCGGTGAACATGACAAGATCGCCGACGGCTTCAAGAAACGCGGTCCTCACCGCGCAGCCCTTGCCGCGGTTCTCCGTATATCCGGTAACACGGACGTGCGGCAGCTTCATGGCACGCACTATGTCGGCGCTGCCGTCTGTACTGCCGTCGTCAGAGAAAATTATTTCGTAATCATCAAAATTTGCGCTCATGTATTCCGAAAGCTCGGCTGCCGTAGCAGCTATTCTTTCGCTTTCATTGTACATAGGTATGCAAACCGAAATTTCCATTTCCGGCTCCTTTGCGTATTCAGAAATTTTTCCTGTATACTCTGAATTCAAAATCCGCCTCGCATTCAAGGCTCTCAAGCGCACGCAGACGCTCGATATCCGCTGCCGACGTGCGGTATCTGTAAGGTGTCATACCGAACAGACGCATTATATCCTCACGCCTGTCCGGGGGAAATTCAAGCTTGTATTCAAGCTCTTCGCCGTACACAACCTCAAGTCCCGTCGGAAGATCGGCACGCGGTTCATTGAGAGTCGGCGTATCGTATACGGCTTTTTTCAACCCGTAAAGGTGACGCGGACCGGCACTGCCTACAATCAGCACGCCGCCCGGCTTCAGCACACGTGTATATTCTCTCTCCGCGCACGGAGAAAACATACAAAGCACAGCATCGGCACAGCCGTCCGCAAGCGGAAGTTCAAAGACAGATGCAACGGCAAACCGACAGATATCGGCTTTTCCCGCCGCGGCAGCACGTTTGGCGGCATGGTCGGCAGCCGACCTCGACAAATCTGCACCGAAAACATCCCTGCCGTTCCCCGCCATGTGTACCGAATAATACCCTTCTCCGCATCCCGCGTCCGCAAGCAGACCGCTGGGAGCATATCTGTCGGCAATGCGCAGCAGCGCATCTGCGGCAGGCAGATAATATCCGCCGTCAAGGAACGCCGAACGCGATTTCACCGCCTCGGGCGGATCGCCGCTGACCGCTCCGTGCCCACGAACGAATGCAAGATTGACGTATCCGCTCGCGCCGCGGTCAAAGCAATGTTTTTTGCCGTTTTTCCCGCCGCGACATATATAGGACTTTCCCGCCTCGTCAAGTGGAGCGCCGCAGACGGGACACACGAGAGCTCCTTGCGGAAATATCATTCCGTTATCAGTTTTCAATTTTCACCAGTTTTGCATGACAGGCATATCTGCCGCTCGGGTTGAGATTGACACAGGTCGAGAGCGTAAGCAGCACATCGTCCGAATCCATCTCAAGCCCCGTGTCATATTGCGACCTTTCCTTTGCTCTCTCACAGAACGTTCTGAAGGAGTAAGATGACGGAAATTGAGTCATGAAATAATAATCGTTTTCCGTGGTCTCGTAGAAGGAATATATCTCGAAGGTATAAATGCCGTCAAAAGTAACGAGCTTTATCGTGCGGTGAGCATCGTAAAAGCCCTGACCGTATTCGCTGCCGTCATATCTCGAGCCGTACTTGTCGGGAAAATTCAGGTCGTACCTCGCTATATCGTGAAACATACTGCCGTTGAGCATATTGTGACCGTATATCACGATATTCCTGTTTTCCCCCACCTTACGGGAATTGTTGAAATCCACGAATATCGTGCCGGTGTTCAGCTTTTCGCCGTTGAAGCCATGCTTAAGATAATACTGATTATCCGTTGACTGAACAACGGGATAGTTCACGGATGTGCCTTCTATTATTATGAACCCGTATGTATCCGGGTTCTGATCCCGCAGCTGCTCAAGATAAATGAGCTTGCGCTGAAATTCGATGCTCTTCACCGTGGAAACACCGCCGGGTGTTACACCGGGATCGTTTTTAGTGTCCTTCTGCGCTGCATTGTTAAGGAGCGGAGCGGCTGAGCCGACCTTGGGCAGCACGCTTGCCATGATCGGGCTACCTGCGCCTCCGCCTGCATTATTAAAGCCTGCAGCTATATCATCGTAAAGGTCGCCCGCCTTTTTGTAATTCATAAAAATGTCAACAAGTTCAACCATACACACCGCAAATACGGCAAGGCAGACAACGATCATCACCGTACGCACTATGTCCGCAGCGCCGCGTTTTTTTCTTTTGACTGAAGAACCGGGTGCGACGTCTTCAACCGTCAGCTCGTCGAGAGATTCAAGAAATATATTCTTTTTTTCCGAATTGCCGCCGCAATCGTTCACACGGTCATCGGTACGCATTTTTCTCCTTTCGGGCATACGCCGGATCATTAATATACAAATTACAGTACTGATTATATAATAAAAACCGTCAAAAAGCAACCGCGTGCCGTTTCAATTTCAAAAAATGTTACATATGCATATACTCGGAGACAAATTTCGTGCGCGGTTACGCACATATCGCTCTCGACGACGCCGAAATAAAAAACCGGGGTTGCCGCGAATGATACGCAGCCCCCGGTGCCGTTTATTGCTCGTCGTCGGCAATGTCCCCGTCATCGTTGTCGGCGGCATCCGCTATCGGCAACTCTAACCAGAAGACCGAGCCCTGTCCCTCACTGCTTTCCACACCGTACGCGGCATTGTGGAGCTGCAGAATGCCCTTGACGATCGAAAGTCCCAACCCTGTGCCTACCGCGGCACGGCGGTGGACCTTGTCTATCTTATAGTACCTGTCCCATATAAGCGGTATCTGATCGCGCGGTATACCGGGACCCGTGTCGGCGACCGAGATACGCACCCGGCGCTCGCCGTCGTGCTCGCCGAACGACTGACTGACCTTTACCGTTTTGTCGTCGCCCGTGTAGTTTACGGCATTGTTGATAAGATTGTATACCACCTGAAGCAGCATGGTCCTGTCGGCATACACGAATGCCTCTCCGTCCGCTTCGAAGCTGATATTATATCCGTCGTGATGCTTCAGCTTTTCATATCGCTTCATGACCTCGCGTACCGTTTCGGTCAGGTCGAAATGCGTCATATGAGGTGTCTGCGTTCCCGCACGCAGCTTTGAGATATCAAGCATATCCGTTACAAGCTCGGAAAGCCTCTCCGTCTCGTCAATGATTATCTGAAGATTCTCGGGGGAATTTTCGCCCGGTATATCACGCATCACCTCGGCATATCCGGATATCATCGTAAGCGGCGTTCTGAGGTCGTGCGAAACATTTGCGATCAGCTCTCGCTGAAGTCCGTCGGATCTTGCTATCTCACCCGCAGCGTAGTTGAGCGTTGAGGCAAGCTCGTGTGTTTCAAGATATCCCTCTCCGACGAAATTCGCATCGTACTCACCCTCGGCAAGCTTCTTTGCCGCGCGATTCATGTCGGTGAGCGGCTTGGATATTTTTTCTGAGAAAAATACAGACAGCAGCGCCGCAGCTATCAGCACCGCAGCTGCGATCCATCCGAACTGCGTACCGAGCGTTCTGACAGTCGATGTCATCGGCACGAATTCGGTGTTGAGTATTATCACATAATCATTGCCGCCAACGCTCACTATCCTTGCGGATACGGCAGTGATGCCTTTTTTCACCGACGGCACTATCGCATTGTCACGGTCGTCATCGGCTCTGATACCGCCGAAGATAAGCTTTTTCTGCTCTGTCCACGACCCGCCGTTTGAACGCGCATTCTGATAAATATTGTTCAGCTCGTCCGACGGCAGATGATGTATGAGGCAGGTCGGGGCAACATCCGCACTTACGATCTCACTGCCGAGATGCCCCGAGCTCGCTTTGAATACCCTGACACAGGTGTCATACGTCAGCGCAAGGTCGACCGCCCGTGTTTTGAGCTCGTCGCTTTCTATATCTGTCTCTATCTCATGCGAAACGCGCGACAGCTCATCCATCTTGGTCTGACGGTAAAAATAATCAAGCATCCTCACCTGAAAGACCCAGATTATCAGCAGCATGACTGCCGCAAAGCACGCAAAGTATATAAGCAGCTTTGCGCGCACACTGAGAATGCGGCTCGCTCCGTTTCCGGAATGCATACCGGATGCCGCCGCCTGTTTTTTTCTTTTACCGGCGGACATCATTTTTTGGTCTCTTTTCCGCCAGTCACGGCTTCAAAACGGTACCCTACGCCGCGCAGCGTCACAACACAGTCGGCATATCGCCCGAGGCTCTTGCGCAAAAGCTTTATGTGCGTATCGAGCGTACGCGCATCACCGTAAAAATCATATCCCCAGACCTCGCGCAAAAGCTGTTCGCGCGACAGTGCTATGTTGCGGTTTGCAAGAAGATAGAAGAAAAGATCGTACTCCTTCGGCGACATATCCACCCTCTCGCCGTCTATATACACAAGGCGCGCCGTTATGTCGGCTTTAAGACCGCCGCCGTCAAGCTCAACGATCTCGTGCGGCTTTCCTCCGCCCGGCTGCTCGGACGGTGCGCGGCGGTATCTCTTCATCACTGCGTCAACGCGCATCATCAGCTCCTTGGGCGAAAAGGGCTTTACGACATAGTCGTCGATCCCCAGTCCGAAGCCGTTTATTTTGTCATATTCCTCTCCGCGTGCCGAAAGCATGATTATCGGCACATCGGAGGTCTTTCTTATTTCGCGGACGGCGGAAAAACCGTCAAGCTCCGGCATCATAATGTCCATTATCACAATGTCGTATCCTCCCTCGCGGCAGCGAAGCACCGCCTCCATGCCGTCGGCAGCCTCAGTCACCTTATGTCCTTCAAACTCGGCGTATTTTCTGATTATAGTGCGTATGCGGGATTCGTCGTCAACTACCAGTATGCTGTACATATCCGTCCTCCGTTATCATGTCATTGTAAAATCGTTTTCGGGCTCAGTGCGCTCCGCTGCCGGAGCCGCACTGAGCCGCTGTAATATCAGTTTGATTCGCTCGATGATGTGCCCTGAGTCTTTTCCTTGAGCGTCAGGGTGACCTCAACGGTCTTGCCGTGGCGCATGACTACGAGCTTCACGTTATCTCCGACCACAAGAGAGTTGATGCAGTTGGTGATATCGCTCGAGCTTGACACCTCTGTGTCATTGATGCTGATGATACGGTCGCCGCGCTGCAGTCCGGTGGAATCGTCGGCTTTTTCAACGTATGCACCCGGCTGAGCGGAACCGTAATATCTCCATGCGGTGTACATGTCGGCGTCAATTACGGTAATGCCGATGGCAGGTCTGCCGCGTACATAACCGTATTCTATGAGCTGCTCGGCAACCGATTTTGCCTTGTTTATCGGAATAACGAATCCGAGCCCCTCAACACCGGTGCTTGAATACTTCGCATTGACTATGCCTACAAGTTCACCGTAAAGGTTGAAAAGTCCGCCGCCGGAGTTGCCGGGGTTGATGGCTGCATTCGTCTGAAGCAGATTCATCTTCTTGCCCTCAACGCTCACTTCTCTGTCAAGGGCGCTGACGATACCGTCGGTGACAGTACCGCCGAGCTCACCGAGCGGGTTGCCTATTGCGAGTACGCTCTCGCCGACGACAAGCTTATCGCTGTCGCCGAGAACCGCAACGCTGAGCTTCACGCCGTCTGTGGGTTTGATCTTGATGACCGCGATATCCGCAACATCGTCGGTTCCGATAAGTGCCGCTTCGTATTCGGTCTTGTCTGTAAGCCTTACCGTGATCTTTGAGGTGTTTTCGATAACATGGTTATTGGTTACGATATAACCGTCGGCGGAAATAATGACTCCGCTGCCCGCGCCACTCTGAACATACTGTCCGAGATAGGCATTGCTCTGAACGTTTTCGGTCGTGATCTCGACCACCGAATCCTTGACGAGCGCCGCAGTCTCGGCTACCGTCATCTGAGTGCCAGTACTGCCGATCTTGAGCGTTTCAACAGTCCTACCGGACTGAAGCAACTCAACGGTGCCCGTTGCACCGACGGAAGCCTGGTCGCCGTTTCCCTTATTCGATACGCGGTTGGCGAGATATGTTCCTCCGAAGCCGGCTGCCGCCGAAAAGAGGACGCAAAGCACAACAACGCAGGAAAGGACTGCCGCAAGGTGATTGCTCTTTTTCTTCTTTGTGTTTTTTCCGTTTCCGGATGTACTTCCGTTTGCGGTGCGGGAGGTCCCGTAAGGAACATAAGTGTATTCGTTCCGCGCGCCCGAGGCGTTTTCTTTGGCGGATGAATTTTCGGGAACATATGCGACCCCGAAGGATGCTCCGTTATTCACGGAATTATTGCCGTTATCTGCGGAATTTATCGTAGTGTCGTTTTCGTGCGATCCGTTGTTTTCCGGAACATTGCCGTTCATACGGTCTGTACGATCGTTTTCATTTTCAAACATAACACGATATCTCCTTTGCTTTTTTCTTTGTCTATATTATAAAGACGCTTTGTGACGGTTTTATGATGATGCGTAAAACAACTCTTGAAATCAATTGATGAAAGATAAAATACCGACAGAAGACTTTTTTCACGGTGGATGCGGACACAGAGAAACGCGACAGCGTATGCGACATAAATGTCCGAGAGAGAATATTATAATTATTTCAACCCGGCGGGCAGAATAAACGACCGTTTTTCAACAAATCATTGTTTTGGGAGAAAAAATATGATATACTGTATATTGAAAATAAATGTCCGCACGGGCAACGTGCCGTGAGAGCCGACCGCGTGCCGGCAGAGGAAAGACGGCTTGCCGCCCGCATCGCGCGCGACACGCGGCGGCTTGCAGCTTTGCGCTCACGCTCACAGAAGGGAGCATCGGCGCAAATATCCCGCGCCGCATTTGACCGCAGGCGTTTTTCGCGCGGCAGCTATCTTTCGTTCATATTTGACACCGTAACGTCAACTCGCGGGTTTGAGATATGGGACGAGGCACTCGCCTTTGCGCGGCGCTTCAGGCTTCTTTCGACAATACTGCGTGCGGCGTCTGTCATCGTCTACGCCGTCGAGACCGGAGCGGCGTTCATAATTGCCGCGGGGATCGTTCTCGCCGTACTTCCGGCTGCGTTGCTTTTGTTTATCGCGGCGCACATAGACTCGCTGATAAGCTCCGGGCGCGCGGTATCAAGAGTGCGGCAGATAGCACGGGAATGCGACGTAACATTTGTATTTCCGCCGCGCATCGCCGTTGCCGAAAACGCGTTTCTTGCCGCAAACACGCGTGTGTTGGCAAAGAACGGCGCTGTGTTCATCGTATCGCCGTATCTCTTTTCCGCACGCGGAGTCGGCGGTAAGGGTGCATATTCGTCACTCAGATACGAGGGCAACGGCGTTTATATAATACGCAGACGGACGTATTTCAGACTGCGCCGTAAGCTGCCGCAGCTTTTTTCACTGCGCGGCACAACATTCATATACCTTTGATAAAAGGAATCGAAAAAATGGTAGAATTCATATACGGAGTACCCGGATCGGGTAAGACAAGCTATATAATGTCGCGTCTTGCGTCGGACGTGCGCGTCGGTCGGCGGGCTTTTGTCATCGTTCCCGAGCAGCAGACCGTAGAGGTCGAACGCGCCGTTGCCGACCGCCTACCGCCTCAGGCGCAGCTTTCGGTCGAGGCGCTCAATTTTTCGCGTCTTGCCAACCGCATATTCCGCGAGCGCGGCGGACTTGTCTATAATTACGCCGACAAGAGCCGAAAGCTGCTTTTCATGTGGCGTGCACTGCGCGAATGCGCGCCGATGCTCTCGGAGTACGGCGGCAGAGCCGCCTCGGATGCCTCTCTTTCTTCGGCAATGCTTCAGTCCGTCCGCGAATTCAAGGCTTGCGGCATCACTCCGAAAAAGCTTGCCGAGGCGTCGCGCCGCTTTTCGTCCGGTCGCTCGTCCGACCGCGCCCTCGGCGGCAAGCTCGGCGACCTTTCGCTGATATACGCGGCATATTCGGCACTCCTCTCGCAAAATTTCACCGATTCCGACGACGATCTGTCGCGTCTTGCCGAAAAGCTGGCGGACGAGCCGTATTTCGGCGGCTCATCGGTGTACATAGATTCATTTTCAAGCTTCACGGGTCAGGAGCACGAAATAATCAAGCTGATAATGCGTCAGGCGGATGAGGTGGTCATAACTCTGCCGCTTTCATCACCCGCCGACCGTGCGCTCTGCTCATTTTCGTCGCGCAAATGCTCCGACCGCCTCCGCCGTGATGCCTCCGGGCTCGGGATAAAGCCGGCTCTCATCAGCCTTGACGGAAACAGGCGTCCCGGCAACGCCGAGCTGCGCGTCGTTTGCGCGCAGTTCCGCGATCAGTCGGTATCTGCCGATATCCCGGAGAACGAACGCGGACACGTCAGGCTCTTCTCGCTCTCGGATCCGTATTCCGAATGCGACGCGGCTGCGGCTGAGGTAAAATCGCTGCTCATGGAGGAATACCGCTGCCGCGATATCGCCGTTATCGCCCGAGATGCCGAAAAATACCGCGGGATAATCGACAGCGCCTTTGAAAAGCTGTCGATCCCCTGCTTTCTGTCCGAAAAGACCGGATTTTCGACCCGTCCGCTCGCCAGGCTGATACTTTCGGCACTGCGCATAAAAATGTACGGCTGGCGCCGTGAGGACGTAACGGCTCACATCAAAACAGGGCTTTGCGGCATCGCCCCGCGCGACGCAGATATATTTGAGGCATACGCCGAAAAGTGGAATATAAGCGGTCGTGCGTTTTACGGCAGTGAGGCATGGAACAAAAACCCCGACGGGTACACCCCGCGTATCACCGAACGCGGCAAGGACATACTCGCGCGTGCCAACGCAGTCCGCACGGTGCTGCGCGACAGGCTGACGGCACTTTTCGCCGCCATCGATGCCGCCGCCGACACGGCGGGCATCTGCCGGGCGATATGGGAATACCTCGAGTCGCTCGATGTTCGCGGCACGCTGCGCGCGCTTGCGGTGCGCGATCTTTCCGAGGGACGCCGTCGGGAAGCCGAAGAGGACGGCAAGCTTTACGATTCCGCCGCCGACGCACTTGAATGCCTTTGCGACGTCTTTAACGAAAAGCCTGACATTGCGACTTTTGCCTCCGCTCTCAGACTTGCGTTCGACTCCGCCGAAATAGGCACGATCCCGACCGGATGCGATGAGGTGGTGATAGGCTCCGCCGATATGCTGCGCGCCGGCGACCGCAAATGCGCGGTCCTCATAGGGCTCGACGAAGGCGAATTCCCCGGCAGCGGGGCGCGCGGCGGACTGCTTACCGACCGTGACCGCACACTGCTCGCCGAGGCGGAGCTTGAGCTTTCGGTAAATGCCGAGGCGGAATCCTCCGACGAACTTTTCTTCCTTCTGCGCGCAGTATCCGTCCCGTCCGAAAAGCTTCTGCTTTTCACTCACGAGACCGACACCGGCGGCTCCGCGTGCCGTCCCTCATCCGCATTTCTGCGTGTCGCGGCGCTTCTTCCGTACATAAATATCAAGACAGAAAACGACATATCCCCCGCCGATCGCATCTGGAGCCGCCGCGCGGCATACGAATATCTTGCAATGTATGAGGGAACGCCGACGGGAGACGCACTTGCCGCCTGCCTTAAGAATGACCCCGGGTATGCGTCGGCAAGATCGCGCGCTGTCGCTCCGCTCACCGCACGCCGCGAGACCGTCACCCCGGCACTTGCGCGCGCCGCCTTCGGCGAGCGCATCGAGCTTACGCAGTCGCGGATCGAATCATTTGTGAGCTGCCCGTACAATTATTACCTCAAATACGTTTTGCGGCTCGACGACGGCGCCCGCGCGGAATTCAATTACGCGGGCATGGGCTCATTCGTGCATCGCGTGCTTGAAAAATTTCTGCTTTCCGTTGCTGCCGACAGTGGATTTGACTCCGCCCCCGACTCTGAAAAAGCCTCGCGCCTGCTTGACGGCATAATAGGCGAATACACTGCTTCACTCGGTATTACCGAGACATCTCCGAGGCTTTCGCACCTTATATCGCGTCTGCGCGGGCTTACCGAGCTGCTGCTTTCGGATATTTTTGCCGAGTTCTCGGCAGGCTCGTTCCGTCCCGAGGCATTTGAACTCCCCATCGGCATCGACGTCGGCAGACGCGGCATTCCCGCACCCGAATTTCCGCTCCGCGACGGCGGCTGCGCTGTGCTGCGCGGAATCGCCGACCGCGTTGACACCGCACGCGGAAGCGATGGGAGCCGTCTGCTGCGTGTCGTCGACTACAAAACAGGAAGCAAGGACTTTTCGCTCGAGGACGTGAAAAACGGGCTGGAGCTTCAGCTTCCGATATACCTCTACGCGCTGACTCACGGCGAGGCAGCGGGTGAAGGCTCGGTTCCCGCCGCAATAACCTATCTTTCCGCCAATGTACCGCCCGTAAAGCTTGAGCGCCCGCTCACGGGCGACGAGATACGCCGCGAGGCGCGGCGGTCGATAAAGCGTTCGGGGCTTGTTCTCGACAACGACGAAGTGCTTAATGCGCTTAACTCCGAGCGCGATCCGCACTTCATGCAGGGCGCAAAATATTCACGCGACGGCACGCCGTCCCCCGCACTTGTAAGCCAGGATGGGATGAGAGAGCTTTTCTCTGAGCTCGAGCGTACCGTTGAAAAGATCGCCTCGTCAATGCGCTCGGGAAGAGCATGTGCTCTCCCCTTCACCGGCAGCGACGGCAGGTGCCTTTGCGACAACTGCCGGTATGCAGCCGTCTGCCGCACACCGTCGCGCAAAGCCGAATGAACCCGTGTTTATATTATTTTACCGCTAAAGCGAAAGGTAGCTCCGAAAATGCCAGTTAACTTTACAGATGCTCAGCGCACAGCGATCGACGTGCGCGGCAGAACGCTCCTCGTGTCCGCCGCGGCGGGCTCCGGTAAAACGGCAACGCTCACCGAGCGGATAATACGCGAGCTGACAGATCCCGATGATCCGTCCGATATCTCGGATATGCTCATAGTTACATTTACCCGCGCAGCCGCAGGCGAGCTTCGCGCCCGCATAGGAGCCGCGCTCTCGGCAGAGCTTGCACGCGACCCCGGCAACCGGCGCCTTGCGCGTCAGGTCATTGCCATAGGCAATGCTCGGATATGCACCATCGACTCGTTTTATCTTGATGTGGTGCGCGAGAATTTTCAGCGACTCGGTCTGCCCGCTTCTTTCCGTCTTGCCGACGGGAGCGAGCTCGACCCGCTGCGCCGTGCCTGTATGCAGGATGTGATAGAGCGTTTTTACGCCTCCGACCCGGAATTTCCGTACCTCGCGGACTGCCTCACATCGACACGCGGCGACAGCAAGCTTGCAGAAACGCTTCTTAAGATCGTCCCGCGTCTCGAATGCCTGCCGCGCGGCATGAATGTGCCCGCCGATGACGCGGCATTGCTTGAAGAGGAATCGGAAAAGCCGTTTTTTGAAAGCCGCGCGGGAAGATGCGCCCTTGACGCGATAAACGACACGCTTGACGGCTGCGAGCGTTTTTTCGCCGCAGCGCTTGAAGAAATAAGCGGAGACGCCGCATATCCCGCAGGCTATGGCCGCGTGTTTGAATACGACCTCGCTACCGTCCGTGCGCTCACGGCGGCAGCGGCACACGCCGACGGCGCCGAACTGCGCAGGCTTGCAGCCGATTATTCGCCGCTGCGCCTACCACCCTTCAAAAAAGGTCAGAAAACGCCTCGCGCCGCCGAGATCGCCGACGAACGTGCCGACTGCAAGAAAAAAATGATATCCGCATGCACAAAGTATCTTGCAATGACGGATGATGAGATATCCGCTTCTCAAAAAAAGACCGCCGCAGCGCTGAGAACACTCTCACGCGTGCTGACGGCTTACCGCGACGCGTTCAGAGACGAAAAATCAATGCGCTCCGTCTGCGAATTTTCAGACATAAGGGGCTACGCATACGGCCTTCTCATAGGCGCTGACGGCGAGCCGACCGAAACCGCACGCGAGTGGCGCGACCGCTTTTCGGAGATATTCGTTGACGAATACCAGGACACCGACCCGGTGCAGGATGCCATTTTCCGTGCCGTGGCACGTCCCGGCGGGCTGTTCATGGTCGGCGATATCAAGCAGAGCATATACTCGTTCCGCGGCGCCGAGCCGTCGATATTCGCGGGATACCGCCGCAGCTTTCCGCCCGTGACTGCGGGTGACGATGAAACGAGCCCCGGCTCGGTATTCATGTCCGAAAACTTCCGCTGCTCGCGCAATATCGTCGATTTCACGAACGCCGTGTCCTCATACCTCTTCACCGTTTCTGAAAACGCCCCCGGCGAAAACGGCATCGGATACCGCCCCGAGGACGATCTGATATTCTCGCGCGGCGCTGCTGCGGGCGACGAAAAGGTAGATATAGCACTTATCGGCACCGACAGCTCATCGGACGACACCTCGGACACAGACACCTCCGACGCACCTTCGACAGGCGAGGATGCCGAGGTCGAATATATCTGTGCGCGCATCCGCACGATGCTCGGCAGCGGCGGATATAAACCGGGCGACATTGCAGTGCTCTCGCGCTCCAAAAAATTCGCCGCCAAGGTCGCGTTGCGCCTTTCGGCGCTCGGTATTCCCGCCGCGAACAGCGTCGGCGAGGATCTGTTTGCCAACCCCGAGGTGCTTATGTTCATAGGCATCCTCTCCGCGACGGACAACCCACAGCGTGATATTCCGCTTGCAGCCACACTGAAATCTCCCGTGTTCGGCTTTTCTCTCGACGACCTTGTACGCATACGCAGCGGAAAGACCGACGAATCCCTCTATGATTCCGTCGCGGCTTATTCGACGGGCGGAGCCGACCGCGCGCTTGCCGAAAAATGCGCGGGAGCGCTTGCCACGCTTGCGGACTGGCGCGCATACGCCGAGGCGATGCCGGTAGACCGTCTCATCCGGCGCATCTGGCGCGAGACCTCGGCTCTGACATATGCGGGTTCTGACAAAGAACGGGCGCTGCGCACGCCGACGGAAAGGCGCGCAAACCTCCGGCGCCTTTACGAATACGCAAGAAAATTCGAAGCCTCCGCCTTCCGCGGGCTTTCGGAATTCGTGTCATACATAAACGGGATGATAAGCGAAGGCGTCAAGATCGAATCCGACGCATCCTCCGAGCGCAATGCCGTGAGCATAATGACGATCCATAAGTCAAAGGGGCTTGAATTTCCCGTCGTTTTCCTCGCGGGCTTCGGAGCGCGGTTCAACCGCAGCGAATCGGGCGACGATATCTGCTTCTGCACCGATGTCGGAATGGCGTTGAAGCTTTCCGACGGCGGCGGCATGGCAAAGCTCGACACCCCGATGCGCCGCGCCGTTGCCGACCGTGCTGCGTCGCTTTCGGCAGAGGAGGAGATACGCATACTCTACGTTGCGCTGACACGCGCACGCGACAAACTCATCATAACGGCAAAAACCGGGAAGAGCGGCGCCGATGCGATGCTTGACGACGCACGTACACGCGCAGCACGCGGCGGGCGTGCATCGATAACAGGCGCACCGAGCCGCATAAGCTGGATCATGACCGCCCTTGCGGCGGGGCGCGGAGCGGATTCCTGTACCGTGACCGAGGTGACCGCACCGTCGGCTGTTGAAGCCGCTGCCGGTACCGACGACCGACACGAAGACGCCTCCACAGAGGACGTCACGGCATTGCGCGAGCTTATGGAAAAACGGATAAACTACGTCTATCCGTATTCGCATCTTGCGACGGTCCCCGCAAAGCTGTCGGTCTCAAAGCTCTATCCCGGCGCGCTCGACGATGAAGAAGAGCTCGCAGCGGAGGAGCTGCTGCGACGCACTGTCGACGACACAGGCGAAATACGCATCCCGTCGTTCATGGGCGGCAAGGGTGCCAAGGAAGTTCTGACCGGCGCAAAGCTTGCCGCCGCACGCGGCACCGCGACGCATCTTTTCCTCCAGTTCTGCGATTTTTCGCGGCTTGACGGCACAAAGGAAGCTGTTGACGGCGAAGCCGCGCGGCTCGTATCGCAAGGATTTATTTCAAGCGACAACGCCGAGCTTTTGCGACGCGACGAGCTTGTGCATTTTTCACGCAGCAGGCTTCTGTTCGAAATAAAAAATGCCGGGGATGTAAGGCGCGAGCAGCGCTTCAACGTAATGCTGCCCGCCGCTCAGTTTGCGACAGCCCCGGAGCTTGCCGCAAGCCTTGAGGGCGAAAAGGTTCTCGTTCAGGGTGTTATCGACCTGTTTTTCACCGACGCGGGCGGAAAGCTCGTGCTTTGCGACTATAAAACCGACCGCCTGAGCCCCGCCGAAATGCGAGACCCGTCGCTTGCCGCCAAAAAGCTCATAGCGGCACACTCCGAGCAGCTCGGATATTACAGCGCCGCCCTGCGGCTCATGACAGGGCGCGCTCCCGACCGCATAACGGTGTATTCACTGTGCCTCGGCGACACGGTCGATATACCGCTGCCGAAACAATAAAAACATTAACGGTCTGCCGCAAAAATGCGGCAGACCGTTATGCTTTTATAAAAGATCAGCTTCCCTTTCGGAACGCCTCGGGCAGATACTCGTCGCTTATTGCCTTGTTGAGATAATAGCGCAGCGATTTCAGCGACATTTTGCCGCCCCAGCCGGCTTGACCGCGCAACCTCACTACACCGTGGCTCGCACAAAGCGCATCCGTAAAATCGGAGAGCAGATATATCTCGTTTGAACGGTAAGAGCCGTTGAAATACGAGACCGTAGGCGTCAGAAGCGCATTTTCAACGCTCACACCGCCGGCACCGACGCGCAGATCAAATGTGAGCAGCCCGCCGAGCGCGTTGTAATCGTACCCCTGCATGGCAAGAAAATTGCCGAGCGAAAAGGCACAAAACGTCTTGTGCGTTCCGTCCGTGCTCTGAATATATTCAATCGGCTGCAGCACGTGCGGGTGATGACCGAGAATTATATCCGCTCCCGCATCGCAGAGTATCTGAGCCACCTTTCTCTGCTCCTCGTTCGGAGTCTGTTTGTCCTCGTATCCCCAATGCACCGAAACAAGCACCACGTCAGCCGCATTTTTTGCCCGTGCGACCTCGGTGCGCAGCTTCTCCTCAAATATCTCGTCGTAGTTCGGGTAGTTCTTGTGCGGCTCCTTGTAAAACGGAACGACAAGCGGAGAATCAAACGCAACAACGCGCCCGTTAGCGCCGTAGGTATATGCAAGCACGGCGATCTTAACGCCGTTGCGCTCGACTATGCGCAGCGTCGCCTCATCGTCGGCGTTGAGATACGCGCCGACCGTGACCACCGGCAGCCCGTTCCAGTACTTTATGGTGTTGTAAAGCCCCTGCTCGCGCATATCGAGGATGTGATTGTTTGCAAGAGACACGATGTCAAAGCCCATGTCAACAAGATCGTCGGCAATATCGCGCGGGCTGTTGAACAGCGGGTATCCGGTATATCCGTACCCCGCGCCCGCAATTACCGTCTCCTGATTTATAAACGCCACATCCGCCGCGGCAATGACCGACTCAACGTTTTTGTATATCGGACGGAAATTATACGTCCTGCCGCCCGCCTTGGCGCGATCCTTCGCCTCCCATATCGCAGGGCGGTAAAGTATATTGTCGCCGCACGCCGCAAAGCTTATGACTTTATCGGGCGGCGGAAGCGGTTCGGTGTCCGGCGGCGTTGTCGTGATCTCCGCCGTCCCGCTCGTCGTCGGCTCGGTCACCTCAGAGGTAGACGGAGCTGCCGGCGATGTATCCGTCACCGCGGGCGTCGTAAGGTCGCCGCCGCCGAGCATACAGCCCGCCAAAAGGGCGCATATCGCCGCAAGACACACGGCAAGCGCCGCGAAAGACGTGAGGCGTTTTATGAATACAGATCTTTTTTTCATCATATTTTTCACCCGTCGCTTTTCTTGGGTCTGAAATCGTATATCTTTGCCCCGCGCAAAAGATCGGCTGTCGAATGTCTGAGATATTCAAGCCGCTCCTCGCCGAGCGCCGATATGCCCCGCTCGGTCTCCGCGCGGTCGTCGCGCACCGAAGATGTGTGTATGTCGCTGCCTACGGCGACTATCGAACGCCCGTCTATCCACCCGAGGAGCCTTTTGCGCTTCCACGGATTGCGCGTGCCGAGCGCCGAAAGGTTGAGCTGCCCCTTCATTCCGAGCGCAAAAAGCGCCTCGGCAGCCTCCGGCTCATAGCGGTCGAGATGTGCAAACACGGGCGTGAATCCCGCGTCGCGTATCGCCGCAACGGTGTCAAGAATGCTGTCCATCCACCTTGCAAACGGCATCTCAAGCAAAATGACCGATGTGCCGTCAATGCAAAGCTCGTCAAGCTCGGGCATGCGTTCGAGACTTTGGCATACCGCCACCTCGGCGCCGACGCAGGTCGGGCACCAGAACGGCTGCCTTATTTTTTCAAACCTCACGAGCGCCGCATTGCGCACCGCACGGAATTTTTCGATATTCGTTCTTGCGGGATAAAAATGAGGGGTCGCAACGGCGATTCCCGCGCCAAGCTCGTAAAGCTCGCGCATTTCGGCGGCGGTGTCCTCGGCTCCGCGAGAGCCGTGATCGGCGCCGGGGAGAATATGTGTATGAAAATCAAAATAGACCGCATCCTCGGTCACAGCAGACCGCCCCCTTCCGTTACATCGTTTTTATGTCAATATTTTATCACATATATCCGTCAATGTCAATCGCAAAAAGCAAAAAACAGAGCTGCCGCGCAAATGCGCGGCAGCCCCCTTTACATCTCATCCGTCATGGTGTATCACCGGCGAATGATCCGTATCGGCTTGATTACTGCTGAGCCTCGACCTGCTTGAGGTAGTCGGCGATAGCAGCCTTGTATGCTGTGTCGGAGGTGTCAAGAGGCTCGTTGCCGAGACCGCTCCAGATGGAGATGTTGTCAACGTAGCTGTCGATCTTGCCGCCGACCTTAAGGCAGATGGCATAGTTGTCGATCATGTTCCAGTACTGGAATCCGTTAGCGGTGGAGTCGGGCTTGGAAACAAGCACGAAATCGGAACCCGGAACGGAGTTGTCACGCATATAGCAGGACGGACCTTCGGCGTAGTTGCACTGGATCCTGATGGTGACGGACTTATTGTACATAACGCCCACAGAGGTGTCGATATCCTGACCGAAGACCTTCTTTGCGATAGAGGAAGCCTCGTCGCTCTCGGCGGTGGTGCCAGCATAGTACGGACCCTTGATGTCATAGTTGGACCAAGAGCCGAGGAAGCGGTTCTGGTTGTTGCCGCTGCCCTGTGCACGGATGTGGCAGGAGTTGTAGGAGTCAAAGCCGTTGTAGTTGGTCAGAAGAACAACATAGCGGTCGGGCTTGGAAGCTGCAAGGTATGTAACATCATACTGAACGGTGTAGTTGCCCTTTGCGGCGGGCTTCATGAAGAAGTCGTCGAGCATCTTGAAGTAAGAGTCCTTACCGTCGGTTTTGTTGCCGTTGTCGTAGTTGACTATTTTGAGCTTGCCGTCTTCGATGGTATAAATGGCAGTGTTATCGGTGAGAGCACCGTCGCCGTTATCCATCTTCTTATTGCGGATCTGCCAGCCGAGCTTGGAGGCAACCTCGTTGCTGTCGGTTATGTCGGGCAGGCTGTCAAAGTCCTGATGATAGACCATAAGACCGTCGGCGATCGTGGGAACGGGCACTTCGGGCTTCTCGGTGGTGGGCTCGGCAGTGGTGCCGGGAGCCTTGGTTGCGTCGGGCTTCTTGGTAGATTCGGGAGCCTTCGTGGTGTTGGGAGCGACAGCCGAGGAACCGGGCGCGGGTGTTGTGTCACCGCCGTTACCCTGCTTGTTGCATGATACAAACAGAACAGAGATCATAAGCAGTGCCAGAATAAGAGCAACTGTTTTTTTCATGATAATTGTGCTTCCTTTCCTAAGCAAAAATTATTGTATGTTTATTTTAGCACATTTCCGTTCAAGTGTCAACAGTTGTTTGTTGAAAAACACATATAAAAAATGACCAAATATACATTGCGTGCGCACATGGCAATAAACTCTTGCGTCGGGGCGGGAGCTGTGGTATAATTGTAAAGAAAAATAACCATGATCCAGCATGAAAGGTCAAAAGCAAAGCAAAAGCATGGAAACAGTATTCACATATGTGGCGACCTGCCTTTTCGGGCTTGAAAAGCCGCTCGGCGCCGAAATAGACGCGCTGGGACTCAGACGGCTGTTCACGATGGACGGCAGAGTCGCATTCAGCGGCACCGCGGCGGACTGCGCCCGCGCAAATATAAACCTCCGCTGCGCCGAGCGCGTCTACATCCTCGTCGGCAGCTTTCCCGCGCCGACATTCGACGCGCTGTACGAGGGCACAAAGGCGTTTGAATGGGAAAGCTTCATCGGGCGCGATGACGCCTTCCCCGTCAAAGGACATTCGATAAAAAGCGCGCTCACATCGATCCCCGACTGCCAGCGTATAATCAAAAAAGCGGCAGCCGACCGTCTCGGCGGCAGGTACGGGCTTCTCCGTATGCCCGAAACGGGAGTGAAATATCAGATAGAGTTTTTTATATTCAAAAATGAAGCGCATCTTATGCTCGACACGTCGGGCGTCGCGCTGCACAAGCGCGGGTACCGCCCCGAGGCAAACGCCGCGCCGCTGCGTGAAACGCTTGCCGCGGCACTCGTCATGAACGCACGGCTGCGCGACGACGTTCTTCTTTGGGATCCCTTCTGCGGCTCCGGAACGATAGCGATAGAGGGCGTTATGCTCATGACCAACCGCGCGCCCGGGCTTTTCAGATCCTTTGCGGGCGAAAAGTTCGCCGCACTTCCGCAAAAGCTGTGGGACGATGCGCGCGACGAAGCCGAAGCCGCCGTAAGGGACACCGACTTCCGCGCGCGCGGCTCCGATATCGACCCCGACGCCATAACCACCGCCCGCGCCAATGCAAGACGGGCCGGTGTGTCAAAATACATCGACTTCTTCACGGCTGACGCCACGAAGATACAAAAGCCGGACTGCCGGGGCACACTCATATGCAACCCGCCTTACGGCGAACGTATGCTCAGTATGCGCGACGCGGAGATACTTTACCGGGCGATGGGAACGACGTTCCGCGCCATGGAGCCGTGGCAGGTCTATGTTCTCACCTCATGCGAGTATTTTGAAAAGCTCTACGGCAGGCGCGCCGACGCGGTGCGCAAGCTCTACAACGGCATGATACCGTGCTATCTTTATCAGTTTTTCAGAAAGCAGTCAAAAGATCGCGTATAAACGATATTTCCGGACGGCAGCCGCGGCACCGTCCGGAGTATTGTTTCAAAATTAGAATAACTGATTTAATACGCGGTAAATACTGAGGCAACATTTTAAGAGTAAAATTCTGATATTATAACCTTTACCGGTATGGCACGCCGGACGATCGGAGGCATTGATGCTCACACTTAAGGAGATCAGAAAAAGCTATGTTACGGGCGACACGACGGTCGAAGCGCTGAAGGGCATTTCCCTGTCCTTCCGTGACAGCGAGTTCGTGTCGGTGCTGGGTCCATCGGGCTGCGGCAAGACCACACTTCTCAATATCATCGGCGGACTTGACAGATATACATCCGGCCAGCTTGAAATAAACGGCAAGCCGACAGACACCTTCAGCGACCGCGACTGGGACGCATACCGCAATCATTCGGTCGGCTTTGTTTTTCAGAGTTACAATCTCATCCCGCATCAGTCGGTGCTTGCAAACGTTGAGCTTGCGCTCACGATATCGGGCATCGACCGTGCCGAACGCCGCCGCAGAGCCAAAGCGGTGCTTGAGCGCGTGGGGCTCGGCGATCAGCTCGGCAAAAAGCCCAACCAGATGTCCGGTGGTCAGATGCAGCGCGTCGCAATAGCCCGCGCACTTGTGAACGACCCGGATATCCTGCTTGCCGACGAACCTACGGGCGCACTCGACTCCGAAACGAGCGTTCAGGTAATGGAGATACTCAAAGAGGTGTCGCGCGACCGCCTTGTCATAATGGTCACGCACAACCCCGAGCTTGCCGAAAAGTACTCGACAAGGCTCGTTCGCCTGCTCGACGGCAAAATGACCGGAGATTCGGATCCTTACGATCCGACAGCGGAAGAAAAACGCAAATCCGACGCCAAAAGAGCGGCAAGCATCGCCGAAAAGAGCCGCGCACGCGGCGGAAAGACCTCGATGTCCTTTCTTACGGCGCTTTCCCTCTCCCTCAACAACCTTATGACCAAAAAAGCCCGCACGCTGCTCACATCGTTCGCGGGAAGCATCGGCATCATAGGGATAGCGCTCATACTGTCGCTCCAGACGGGCATTCAGGATTATATCTCCCGTATGCAGGAGGACACTCTGTCGTCCTACCCGATAATGATAGAAGCCGAAAGCGTTGACATGACAAGTCTCATCTCATCGCTGCGCGGCAGCAATTCCGACGGCGCCGATACCGCGCGCGAGGACGGAAAGATCTATGCGAACAACATCTACACCGAGCTTGTAAACACGATGATCTCAGAGATACGCTCAAACGACCTCGTTGCCTTCAAAAAGATACTCGACGATCCGTCAAGCGATCTCTCACAGTATATCTCGTCCGTCAAATACACCTATGATATCGACCTCAACGTTTACAGAAACGATTCGTCGGGGCTGATAAAGGTAAACCCCAGTCCCCTTCTCTCGGAAATGATGTCCTCTGCGGGCACGACGATGAGCAGCGATATGAGCGGAATGGCATCGCAGATGTACCGCATGAACGTGTGGGAGGAAATGATCGACGATGAGAAGCTCATGCACGCGCAGTATGACTGCATTGCCGGTCACTGGCCCGAAAACTACAACGAAGTCATGATAGTCGTCGATAAGAACAACTCGGTAAGCGATCTTGTCCTTTACACCCTCGGCATCAAGGATCAGTCGGAAGCCGTAAAGATGTTTGAGCAGATGATGAAGGGCGAAAAGCTCGAAAGCACCGAATCGGTATACTCTTACGAAGATTTTCTCGGTCTCAACTTCACAATGCTGACACGTCCCGACGGGTATGTGCGCGATGATTCCGGCAAATGGACCGATATAAGCGATATAAGCGGTAAAAACGCCGACAAAAACAAGGACGCGCTCACCGCGCAGCTTGAAAAGAAGGGCGTAAAGCTGAAGGTCGTCGGCATCCTCCGTCCGAGCGCGGAGGCGGTCGCTTCATCAATGGGTGGCTCGGTAGCATACACCTCGGCTCTGACCCGCGAATATATAAAGCTTTCCGACGCAAGCGAAGTGATCGCCGCGCAGGAAGCTGACAAGGACACCGATATACTGACCGGCATCCCCTTCTCGCGCAACGAGGACGCCGAGATAACCGTCGATGATGTAAAGGCATATATCGCCACGCTGCCCGAGGATCAGCGCGCACAGCTTGAAGGCTATATCGCCGTAATGACCGACGAACAGATAATTGCAATGTTCAAGCAGTATGTTCCGACCACCAAAGCCACATACGACAGCAATATGAAGCAGCTCGGCAAGGTGTCGCTCGACTCGCCGAAAACCATCAGCATTTATGCACGCACCTTCAGCGACAAGGATAAAATATCCGCCCTCATCGAGGAGTACAACAAAAAAGTGACCGATGAGGGTCACGAGGAGCTTACAATAAAGTACACCGACTATGTCAAGCTGCTCATGTCATCGATAACCACCGTTATCGACGTCGTTTCGGGCATACTCATAGCGTTCGTTGCGATATCGCTCGTTGTATCCTCGATAATGATAGGAATAATCACCTATATCTCGGTGCTCGAGCGCACAAAGGAAATAGGCATACTGCGTGCCATGGGTGCGTCAAAACGCGATGTCTCACGTGTGTTCAATGCAGAGACTTTCATCGTGGGCAGCGTTTCGGGAATCATCGGCATCGCGGTAACGCTCGTGCTGCTCATCCCCACCAACATTGCCATACACCATTTCTCCGGCATGGAAAACATCGGTGCGGCACTTCCGCTTGCGGGCTCGCTCGGGCTTATCGCCGTAAGCATCCTCATGACGCTCGCGGCGGGGCTCATCCCCTCACGTCTCGCAGCCAAGAAAGACCCCGTCATAGCTCTGAGAACGGAATAATACCGTGTGTGCCGCGCTTTTGCGCGGCACATTTTTTTAACAAGCGATACCACGGTGCGATGTTGAAACCCTCCGTGTTATGTGATATACTATATAAAACGACCGTTTAAAGGAGCAGCGCATATGAAAAAGATCATCGTGGCGCCGGATTCGTTCAAGGGCAGCATAAGCGCCCCCGATGCGGCACGGGCAATAGCCGACGGCATACACGAGGTATGCCCGGAGGCTCAAACGGTCATTATCCCGATCGCCGACGGCGGAGAGGGCACACTCGAAGCCCTGACCACGCCCGAATGCCGGATGATCGCCCCCGCGTTCAACACGAACGGAGCGCCTGCAGAAGCGCTCATCGGGTATATCGGGAATACCGCCGTGATCGAATCGGCACGCGCGGTCGGGCTCGGATCCGTCCCGCCCGCGGAGAGGGATCCCGAGCTGTCGACCTCTCGCGGAGTCGGAAGCCTTATAACCGCAGCTCTCGAGCGCGGCTTTGAAAAGATCATGCTCACGGTCGGCGGCACGGGAAGCAACGATGGTGGCGCGGGAATGCTCGAAGCGCTCGGCGCGGTGTTTTACGGTCGCCGCGGCAGGATAAACGGCATACGCGCCCGCGACCTTGCGGATATAACCGCCATCGACATATCCGCGCTTGACCGACGTCTTTTTTGCACCGGATTCACTGTTGCCTGTGACGTGACGAACCCGCTCACGGGAGATAACGGCGCGACGTTCGTGTACGGTCCGCAAAAGGGCGCGGACGGCGCAATTATCGACAGGCTTGAAAACGGAATGAAAAATTATGCCGCAAAGCTTGCCGCCATCTCACGCGACGTCAGCCGCGTGCCGGGCGTCGGTGCCGGCGGCGGCATCCCCGCCCCGCTCGTCGCCATTCTCGGCGCACGCATCATACCCGGCATCGACGCGGTGCTTGACGCTGCGGGATTCGACAGAGCGTTGACAGACGCCGACCTCGTCATCACAGGCGAGGGCAGGATAGACTCGCAAAGCGCCTGCGGCAAGGCGATAAGCGGCGTCGCAGTGCGCGCCACGGCACGCGGAGTCCCAGTCGTTGCAGTTGCCGGGCAGCTCGGCGACGGAGCCGAGATCATGCTGCGGCACGGGATAAGCGCTATGTATTCGCTTGTCGACGCAACGCCCGATATCGGATACGCCATTGCGCATCCGGCGCCTCTGCTGCATAAGACCGGCGCCGCGATTTGCAGAGACAGATATATTCATGATGATCTCCGGAGGAATTCCAGATGAAAAATAAAATACTGCGTTACGTTTATATCATCGCAGGTGCGCTGATAACACTTAACGGCATTGCCGTCGCGTTCACATCAAACATGAACGCCGGCACGGTCGTCACGCTGATGGTGGGATCGGTGCTCATGCTGATAGGCCTGCTTTTCGGAAAGGTCTCGCTGTTCCCACGCTGGATAAAGGCTGTTTTTTACACGGGACTTGCCGCAGTTATTGCATTTTCATCATTTCTGCTGATATACGGCGTCACCGACACCGCAAGCGGCAATGAGGATGCACTGATAGTGCTCGGTGCGGGAGTTCACGGCAAAAAGCTGAGCGTCGCGCTGCGCGGAAGGCTCGATACCGCCTTAGAGTACAGCAAAGAGAACCCCCGGGCGGTGATCGTCGTAAGCGGCGGCCAAGGTCCGCAGGAGGACATCAGCGAAGCGTCGGCAATGAAGAAATACCTTCTCGAAAAAGGCATCCCCGAGGATAAGGTGATCTGCGAGGACACATCGACGAGCACGACAGAGAACTTCCGCAATTCAAAGGCTCTGCTCGACGAGCTTTTCCCCGATGGGTTCAAAGCCGCATTTGTAACAAACGAATACCACATTTTCCGTGCGGAAAGAGTCGCCCGCGCTGCGGGGTTTGAAAAGATAGCGCACGTCCACTATTCGACGCGTGCGATATCAGTGATACCGAGCCTTTTGCGCGAGTGCCTTGCCGTCGCCAAATACACCCTTTCCGGCGGCATGAGGTGATTCGTTCAACAACGTAAAAAACTGCCTCTCGGCAGAACAAAACGGCGGTGCCGGAAAAACGCTTTGTGTTTTTCCGGCACCGCCGTTTATTTATTATTCGGATGTTTCGTTCACGATAGCCGAACCCACGGTATAGGGTATCGGCAGCGACACGGTCGAGCCTTCCCACCCCGCAACGAACACCTCGCTGCGATCGACCTTCATCAGCGGCTTGTTGTAGTCTCTGCCGGCAATGCGCTGATATGCACGTTTTCCGATAGGCCAAAGCAATGTCTTGGGCGCGATCTTCTCGTAAGCATATGATGTGCTGGATTCCGATCCGAACGGTGTTGTACCGTGGTGTGCGACCTGAAGTATATCCGACTTCAGATAATCGCCGTACATCTCGTTCACGATGCGGAACACCTCGCCCGTTGCGTCTCCCGTGCACAGGAATGTCGTGCCCTTCCCGTCTGCGGCGTCGGGTGATTTAAACGTGAATTTTATCATAAGAGACGTCGCATTGAAAGCATTCGGCACCTTCGGCGCGTAGCTTTCAAGCGTGTAAAGCACCTCGAGATCGGCATCGGCAAAGTGGAACACCTGCCCTACATGAGCCGTCATGACCTTTGCACCGAGAGCTTTTGCGGCGGTAAGAACATCGGAATATCCTCCGCCTTCACCGTTCGTCCAGTTCGAGCTGCCCGCAGCTATGTACTGCGATATCGCCTTGTTTCTTTCCTCGTCGGACATGAAGTTGACGATAAAACGCTCGACCTTCAGCCCCTTAAAGCGCCCGTACTGCTTGACAACGGCGGAGTGATCGCCGTGTGCGTGCGAAATTATCCACGCAGCGACCCTGATATCCGAATCCTTTGAGGCATATGCGGCAGACTGAGCACGCATCGCGTTTATGAGCTGATCGGCATCCTCCGCTCTGTTGAAGCCGCCGTCGATGATTATAAAGCTTCCGTCCGTGAGGCGTATCAGATACGACATTCCGTTTTCCGCAAGCGTATCGATATTCTGCCTGTATGCAAGCCCGAACTGCGTTATCATCGAGGTCGTCACTTTGGTGTATTCGCCTGCGCTGAGCGGAACGGGCTCCGCGACCGGCTCGAGAACGATGCGCACCGACGATTCGTATTTGTAGAATCCAACCGAAAGCGTATAGCTGTCGTTCGTATACGTGGCGAACTTGTTTGATGCTATCTCATTCTGAGTATAACAGGTGTATCCGGCAGACTTGAGCGCTTCAAGGTACGCACCGTATTCATCGGTGTTGGTCTTTTTTATAATGATCTCATCGACCGAATTGCCCGCCTTGTAGTAAGAGCCGAATTTTCCGCCGGAGTAAAAAGGTATTGCCGCAAGCTTTTCGTCGCTTGTGCCGTTGAAGTCTATCTCGCTCTTCTCAAGTGAGATCGACTTTGTATCCGTATTCATTCCCTTTCTCATAAGCGTCGTGAGCTTTGAGACCGCGCTGAGATAGCCCGTTGACGTGTATGCGGCGATAACTATCTTGTTGCCGACGAGCTTGACGGTATAATCACCGTACCCCAGTCCGTCAAAAGCGCTGCTGCTTTCGTCATATCCAGTTGCGCCTATGAGTATTTCAAACGTTGAATGATCATATGACTGTCCCGGCATAAGAATGTCTTCCTCAAGTGCCAGAGTCCCGTCGTATCCCTGATTGACGCCGAGCTCCTCCATGAAATTCCCCACGGCGGTACGCAGCCGCTTTGCGGCAACGATCTCCGGCGCATCCGAAGAGGAGATATCCGCAGAGCGGACAACACGGACAAGCGCTATCTTACCGTCCTTTATAACATCGAGAGTTCCCGACTCCGGCGCCTCGGATGTACCGACGTCGGACGTGCCGGGCACATCTCCGCCGGTCTTACCGCATGAGCACAGCAGAGCCGCCGATATCAGCAGAAGCGCAAAGAAGAGCGCCGCCGCACGAAACCGATTTTGTTTTTTCATATCTGTTCACCGTACTTTCAGACAGTCCGCGACCGGGCTGCCGTTCGAATATTTGCCGATCGCCCGCGCCGCCGACAATACAACACGACAATCGCAGACATAAATTATAACAGTATTTCTTTCGGTTTTCAAGCGCAATGTAATGTTTTTTTGCGTTTTGCTCCAAAATTTAACCGCGGTTAACAAACAAATAAAATTTCCGAACGTTTTACGGGGCATCCGGTCTCGCACCGGGCGTTGAAAAAACAAAAAAAGAAGCGATCATACGATCGCTTCTTTTTGGAGCTGCTAGTCAGAATCGAACTGACGACCTCATCCTTACCAAGGATGTGCTCTACCGACTGAGCCATAGCAGCAGACCCAACGTGCTACATTATAGCAAAGAACGCCACGCTTGTCAATACCTTTTCCGCATTTTCCGGATTATTTTTTTATTTTTCGTCACCGGGACAAAAAGGCTGTGCTCACAGTCGATATTACCTTGACTCATCTCCCGCGGATGTGATATAATGAAAGCAGAACACTATCCGAAACCGAACGGCAAAAAACAACATGAAAGGAATGACACAGCCCGACTGTATCACCAAAAAAATGAAAAGAAACAGACTCTCAGTCACAGCAGCCGTATTGCTTTCAACACTTCTGTTCGCCTCATGCGGCACACCGTCACCCGCACCGCAGCCCGGGACCTCCGATGCGGCATCATCCGACATAATTCCCGAAAGCACTTCCTCCGCCGCGACCGGCGAAGGCTCCTCTGACAGCACCGGCACCGCCTCCGCGCCATCGTCTCTGCGCATCCTTGCCATAGGCAACAGCTTTTCGACCGACTGTATGCAGTATCTTTACAACATTCTGAAAAGCGGAGGCGTCAAAGAGGTCGTGCTCGGTAACCTTTATTACGGCGGCTGCAGTCTTGCGCAGCATCTTGATTTTGTTTCAAATAACAAGCCGGTATATAAATACTACAAAAACGTATCCGGCAACTGGGAGCTTACCGAAAACTACCGTTTTTCCGATGCCGTAAAGGAAGAAAAATGGGATTACATCACCTTTCAGCAGACCTCCAAGACCTGCGGGCTTGAGGCATCTTACGGAAAAACTCTCACCTCGCTCGTCGATCTTGTCGAAGCGGCAGCGCCCGACAGCGCAAAATTCCTTTGGAACATGACATGGGCATATCAGCAGGACAGCACACACAGCTCTTTCCCGAACTATCAGAAGAGCCAGGAAAAGATGTACGATATGATAATCGACTGCGTGGAGAAATGCATAAAGCCCGAAAAACGTTTTGTAGGGATCATTCCGTGCATGACGTCTATCCAGAACGCCCGCACCTCCTTCCTCGGCGACACGCTGACCCGCGACGGCTTTCATCTCGACTATTACATAGGAAGGTACATTGCCGGGCTCACATGGTTCAGCGCGATCACGGGGCTTTCTCCCGACATCGTCACATACAATCCCTCGCCCTCAATGATATCCGACGATATGCTTGCCGTCGCGCGCGAGGCCGTATCGGACGCAATGAAAACTCCGTATGCGGTCACAAAGTCAAGAATCACCGATGGCAAGCACGGCGACGGGACCCCGACGCACGATCCCACGCTGAGCCTCAGCCCCGCCGATTTTTACGAACAGGATAAAAAGACAGCAGCGGCAGCGGGTACCGACCTCAGCGGATATAAGCTTCTCGAATGGGAATACACCGAAAACAGCTACTGGTTCTGCACCAAGGGCACATCGGTCACCACGCCGAAGGCCGGTGCGTCAACGTACAGACAGAACGTATGCACTAAAGTCAAATACAGCACCGCAGATATCCCCGCGGGAGCTCTCTTCTTCTGCGACAGCGGCTGGCAGTACCGTCTTGAGATATTCCCCGCGGAAAACCAAAAGTATTCCGGCACACGCCCCGGCATGATGTCGTCGGGAATGTTCGTGCTGTCTGAAAAATTCCTTGACGGCTGCGGATATATCGCGTGGAACGTGTCGTCCGACCCCAAGAGCGACATTTCGGATATATACGCTCAGGCAGCTTGCCACGTCCGCGTGTACGTCCCGAATAAATGATCTTCCGGACCTCCATCCCTCGGCAGGGCAATGTCCCTGCCGGGGGATTTGTTTTCCGGAACGGAATGCTGAAGGGTGCATCTTGTTGAAGGAAAATCCTTGACAAATCCGTATTCCTATGTTATAATGACCCTGTAAATCAAAAACAAACGCTTTGAACGGGAGGAGTACGCTGTGCGCGCCCAAAGAGAGCAGACGGAAGGTGCAAGTCTGCGGCACACGGCAGCGGAAGTCGCCCGCGAGCGCGGATGGTGAGAGCGCCCCGGGCGCCGTAGTCATCTGCGGTGTCCGCCGTTACCGGATAAGAGAGTGCGCCGCAAAAGCAAGCCGGAAATACCGGATTGTCTGAGGCACAAAATCGGGTGGTACCGCGCGTCCTGCGTCCTGATACGGATGCGGGGCTTTTTTTGTTTTTCACCATCAAAAACGAAATCACGAAAGGAACATCATAAAATGGAACAGAATCACGAACTTCCGAAAGTCTATAATCCGCAGGACTTTGAGGACAGAATATACGCCATGTGGTCGGAGAAGGGCTATTTCACCCCCGATCCCAAGGACAACCGTCCTCCCTTCTGCATCGTCATCCCGCCCCCGAACGTCACGGGTCAGCTCCACATGGGGCACGCTCTTGACGAAACGCTTCAGGATATCCTTATCCGCGCAAAGCGCATGCAGGGATACAACACCCTGTGGGTCCCCGGCACAGACCACGCGGGCATTGCAACACAGATAAAAGTGGAAGAATACCTCCGCAAAAACGAGGGCATCACCCGCTATGATCTTGGGCGCGAAAAATTCCTTGAGCGCGTCTGGGCATGGAAGGAGCAGTACGGCAACCGCATTATAAGCCAGCTCAAAAAGCTCGGCTCCTCCTGCGACTGGAGCCGCGAAGCGTTCACAATGAGTGACAGTCTTTCGCACGCCGTGCGCAAGGTCTTTGTTTCTCTCTACAATAAGGGGCTCATCTACCGCGGTCTGCGCATAACGAACGTCTGCCCCCACTGCAACACCGTCATTTCCGACGCGGAGGTCGAGCACAAGGAGATAGAAGGCGCCTTCTGGCACATCAAATACCCTATCAAGGGCGAAGAGGGCAGGTTCGTCACCGTTGCCACGACGCGCCCTGAGACGATCCTCGGCGACACCGCCGTGGCAGTCGCTCCCGATGACGAAAGATACGCCGATCTTGTCGGCAAAACGCTCATCCTGCCGCTCGTCGGACGTGAGATCCCGGTCATCGCCGACGAAAACGTTGACCGCGAGTTCGGCACCGGCTGCGTGAAGATCACCCCCGCGCACGACCCCAACGACTACGAGACCGGTCTCCGCCACAATCTTGAAAACATCATAGTGCTCGACAACACCGCTCACATCAACGAAAACGGCGGGAAGTACCAAGGACTTGACCGCTACGAGGCGCGCCGTCGGATAGTTGCCGACCTTGACGAGCTCGGCTTGCTTGAAAAAGTGGAAAAATGCACGCACAACGTCGCGCACTGCTACCGCTGCGGCACGGTGCTTGAGCCCGTGGCATCCCGTCAGTGGTTCGTAAAGATGAAGCCGCTCGCCGGTCCCGCGATCGACGCCGTCAAGGACGGAAGCATCGCATATGTTCCTGACCGCTTCTCAAAGATATACCTCAACTGGATGGAAAACATCCGCGACTGGTGCATATCGCGCCAGCTCTGGTGGGGACACCGCATTCCCGCTTTCTACTGCGCCGACTGCGGCGAGATGACCGTCTCGGAGGAGGATGTTCACGTCTGCCCGAAGTGCGGCTCGCACAACATGATGCAGGATGAGGACGTGCTAGACACATGGTTCTCCTCTGCCCTTTGGCCATTCACCACTCTCGGCTGGCCCGAAAAGACAGAAGAACTCAAAAAATACTATCCCACGAGCGTGCTCGTGACCGGCTACGACATCATCACCTTCTGGGTATCCAAAATGATATTCATGGGGCTTGAGTTCATGGGAGAAAAGCCCTTCTCGCACGTTTTCATTCACGGTCTTGTGCGCGATGCACAGGGACGCAAAATGTCCAAGTCCCTCGGCAACGGCATTGACCCGCTTGAGATAATCGACAAATACGGCGCCGACGCGCTGAGATTTGCACTTGTGACCGGCAACAGCCCCGGAAACGATATGCGTTTTTCGGATGAAAAGATCGAAGCTGCCCGCAACTTTGCCAACAAGCTTTGGAACGCCTCGCGCTTTGTCCGCATGAACCTCACGATAGACAACTGCTCCCTGCCCGCCGCCGAAAAGCTTGCTCCCGAGGACAAGTGGATACTCACTCGCTTCGGCGAGCTTGCGGACTCGGTCAACGCCTCGCTTGAAAAATTCGAGGTCGGCGTTGCGCTCTCGGCGATCTACGATTTCACATGGGATGTATACTGTGACTGGTATATAGAGCTCACAAAGGCTCGTCTCGCCGCAAAGGATACCGAAGAAAACCGCACGGCACAGAGCGTGCTGGCATATGTTCTTATCGGAACGCTCAAACTTCTCCACCCCTTCATGCCCTTTATCACCGAGGAGATATATTCGTCCATGCCGCACAGCGGCGATGCCGAAAGCATCATGATCGCCGAATATCCCAATGCGGATCCCACGCTCAGCTTCCCCGCCGACGCCGAAAAGACCGAGCGCCTCATCGCCGTCATCAAGGCGATACGCGCGCGTCGCACCGAGATGAACGTCGCCCCCTCGCGCAAGACAAAGGTTTATATCGAAACAAAGTATGCCGATTCCTTCGGCAAGGCGACCTACGCGTTCTTTGAACGTCTGGCATCCGCATCCGAGGTAGATGTAGCCGAAAGCTTTACGGGCGTCATCGGCGCCGACGATGCCGCACAGATAATCACCGACTCCGCTACGGTATACCTGCCGCTCTCCGAGCTTATAGACACAGCCAAGGAGCGCGCACGTCTTGAGGGCGAGCAAAAGCGCGTGACCTCAGAGATAGCACGACTCTCGGGCAAGCTTGCAAACGCCGGATTCGTGTCAAAGGCTCCCGCAGCAGTTGTCGAGGGCGAACGCGCTAAGCTTGAAAAATACCGCGAGACCCTTTCCGGCATCGAAGCGGCTCTTGCCAAGCTGAAATAACCCGGCAATACAATCGACCAAAATACCCCGGAAGATCACGAGAATAAACAGCCTCGCGTTTTTCCGGGGTTTTAATAAAAACAAAAGGAGACACACGCCATGAAAAAACGTTCACGCACGCTAATCTGCATTCTGACAGCCCTGCTTGCGGTCGCAATGCTCCTCATGACCTCATGCGGGAAGGGATCCGACAGCGGTATTGACCGCGACAACGCCTCATCCGGGTACTACGGAGATAAAGCGTCGGGCACGGAAGAAGCATCGCCTGCGCCGGGGTTGCTCGACACGCCCGACGGCGACGGAACGCAGAAGCTGATAAGGACCTGCACCGTCGAAGCCGAAACGCGCGATTTCGACGCTGCCTCCGCATCGCTCAACGAGCGTATATCCCGATTCGACGGATATGTTGAAAGTCAAAAATCGAGCGGCTCCTCATACGGCGCGTCAAAAAGCTCAAGGCTGCTCACCGTGACCGTCCGCATCCCCGCCGATAAATTCGGCGATTTTGTGACGGGGCTCGGCGACATAATGAATGTGACCTCTGCCGCGTCAAACGTCGAAAACGTCACCGAGACATATTACGACGCCGAGGCACGCCTTGCCACACTGAAGGCGGAACGTGAAAGCCTGCAGAAAATGATGGCATCCCTCGACAATGCCAAGCAGTATGACTTTTGGCTGACGCTGCAAAAACGGCTGTCCGAGACAGAGCAGGACATCGCCTCGCTTGAGGCAAGACTGCGCAGCTACGACAACCGCGTGGCATATTCGACCGTCACGCTCACGATGCGCGAGGTGATCGAATTTACGCCGACCGAAACGCCGACGTTCGCCGCCCGCATCTCAAAGGCATTCACGTCAAGCTGGAGGAGCTTTGCGGAGTTCTGGCAGGACTTTGCGGTGTTCTTCGTTTCGGCGCTCCCGACGCTCTGTGTAATTGCCGTCATCGCCGTAACGGTCATCATTATCGTCGTCGCTTCGGCAAAGAAAAGAAAAAATAAAAACTGATACGACATAAAACCCCTGCCGCGCAGCAGCGCGGCAGGGATTTTTTGTCTTGCCCTCTCAAAGAGCCTTGGTATCGTTTTCTTCGACGGCTTTTGCAATGAAGTCGGAAAGCGCGGAAACACCGAGATCGCCCGCCTTGCGGGAACGAACGGCGACCGTTCCGTCCTCACGCTCCTTGTCGCCGACGACAAGCATATAGGGCACCTTTTCAAGCTGTGCCTGACGGATCTTGTAGCCGATCTTTTCGTTTCTCGCATCGACCTCCGCACGCAGACCCGCTTTGTCAAGCGCATCATACACGCGGCGCGCATATTCCTCATGCTCCGCACCGATGGGCAGGATCTTGACCTGGACCGGCGAGAGCCAGAGCGGGAACGCACCTGCAAAGTGCTCGGTAAGGATACCGATAAAGCGCTCGATGGAACCGAACACCACGCGGTGGATCATAACGGGACGGTGGCGCTCGTTGTCGGCACCGACGTATGTGAGGTCAAATCTCTCGGGCAGGTTCATATCGAGCTGGATCGTGCCGCACTGCCATGTTCTGCCGAGACAGTCACGGACGTGGAAGTCGATCTTGGGACCGTAGAATGCACCGTCGCCCTCGTTGATAACGTAGGGCTTGCCTATCTCGTCAAGCGCACCCTTGAGTCCGTTCGTGGCAAGCTCCCACATCTCGTCGGAGCCTATGCTGTTTTCGGGACGGGTGGAAAGCTCGATGGTATAAGGCAGACCGAAGGTGGTGTATACCTGGTCTATCAGCTTGTAAACGCCGATGATCTCATCCTTTATCTGCTCGGGCGTCATGAAGATGTGAGCATCATCCTGCGTGAAGCAGCGCACTCTCATAAGACCGTGGAGCGCACCCGAAAGCTCGTGACGGTGGACAAGTCCCAGCTCACCGCAGCGGCAGGGCAGCTCCTTGTAGCTCCAGAGCTTGCGCTTGTAAACAAGCATTCCGCCGGGGCAGTTCATCGGCTTGATGGCATAGTCCTCGCCGTCGATCTGGGTGGTGTACATATTCTCACGGTAGTGATCCCAGTGCCCCGAGGTCTCCCAAAGCTGGCGGTTGAGTATCATAGGAGTCTTTATCTCCTCATAGCCCGCCTTGCGGTGAATCTGACGCCAGTAATCCTCAAGCAGATTGCGCAGGATCATTCCCTTCGGATAGAAGAAGGGGAAGCCGGGACCCTCGTCCATGATATCGTAAAGATCGAGCTCACGTCCGAGCTTGCGGTGGTCGCGCTTTTTCGCCTCCTCAAGGAATTCAAGATACTTCTTCATTTCTTCCTTGTTCGGGAATGCTATGCCGTATACGCGCTGAAGCATTTTATTCTTCTGGTCGCCCTTCCAGTATGCGCCCGTGCACTGCGTGAGCTTTACAGCCTTGACGGTACCGGTCGAGAAAAGGTGCGGTCCGGCGCAGAGATCGACAAATTCGCCCTGGCGGTAGAAGCTGATCACCGCGTCGTCGGGCAGCTCGTTGATAAGCTCTACCTTATAGGGCTCGCCGCGCTCGGTCATAAACTTCACCGCTTCCTCGCGGGGCAGCTCAAAGCGTTCTATCTTCAGATTTTCCTTTATGATCTTCTTCATTTCGGCTTCGAGCTTTTCAAGCACGTCGGGCGTAAAGCTAACGTCGCTGTCAAAGTCATAATAAAACCCGTTTTCGATGGCGGGGCCTATCGTCAGCTTGATCTCCGGGTAAAGTCTCTTTACCGCCTGCGCAAGAATGTGCGCCGCGGTGTGACGGTAAACGTGTTTGCCGTCCTCGCTCTCGAATGTGAGCAGCTCAACGTCCGCATCGCCGTCTATGACGTGCGTCAGCTCCGTGAGCTTGCCGTTCACCTTGGCGGCAATATGCTCGCGGGTGATGATACCCGCCGCGCGCGCAGCGTCGTAAACGCTTATCGGTGCGTCGGATGTGAAAACGTTTTCACCGAATCTGATATTCATTTTTCCCTCCGTAGTGCATGGATGCACTGTTTGAAATAATTATTTTTGATCTTGAATTTATAAAAAAGCACACCCCGGCAGTCATAACGACTGTTCGGGGTGTGGCAATTTACCGCACGGTTCCACCCGAGCTTTTAACTCTTGCTGCAAATGCAGATATTCATACCGGCAGATCGGGTGGTATTTCCGCAGTGTGCGTGAGGAACTCTCAGCGGTGTCCCCTCTCTGTACACGCTCATCTGCGGGAACTTGTCCCGACGCAATTACCGCCAACGGCGGCGGATCATTTTCCGCTGTTCAGCTTCGAATGCGGATTGACATATTCACGCCAGTTAAGATCGCCTCTGTCGAGAGCGATTATAAGCGCCTCGGCAGTCGCAATGTTCGTGGCAACGGGAATATTGTAAAGATCGCACATCCTGAGCAGCTCCTGCTCACGCTCGTTGAGCACCGACTGTGGACGTGTGTCGCGGAAATCAAGCAGAAGGTCGATCTCATTGTATGCAATGCGGAGCGCTATCTGCTCCTCGCCTCCCTGACGCCCTGTAAGCAGGCGCTCTATATTGAGTCCGGTAGCATCGGTGATACACTTTGCGGTTATGCTCGTGGCGCAAAGGTTATGCTTGCTGAGTATTCCGCAATAAGCAATACAGAACTGCGTCATCAGCTCCTTTTTAAGGTCGTGGGCTATGATTGCTATTTCCATTCCGATACCGTACCTTTCTCAACTATTTGCGCCGCGGGCGCATCGAATGTCATTTATTTTCAAGTGTAAAGCAGCTTTCTGCGTTTTCTTTCGGGCATTCCGGACATAAGCGGAACCTGCTCCTCGGAGCATAGCCTCGCAGCCGTCTCGCGGAACGCGGCTGCGGCATCCCGGCAGCCCTTTTTAACCTTTATACCCTTCTTTGTCGGCTTTCCGTCAACGCACAGCCGACCTTTTTCCTGCTCCGCCGCAAGCAGCGGGGACGCGGGGATAACACCGAGAAGTTTTATGTGAGTTTTGTCGATAAGCTCGTTGATGCCCGGACGATCGCCCGCAAGCACCGCATCGGCATCAAACATATTTATGACGAGATACTGCCCGTCCACACCGAGCCCGTCAAGTATGTAACCCATCTTTTCGGCACCGCGTACAGACGTCGGCTGATGCGTTGCGACTATTATCGCACCGTCGGCAGCCTTTGCAACAACGGAAAGTATCCCCTCCGCCGCACCGGGAGTGTCGATTATAACGACACCGGCATTGACCGAATCGGCAGCACGGTCGACCGCGCGGCAGAACTGCTCTGCAGTGAAGACGCAGCCGCCGGTGAGCGGTGCGGAAATGAAAAACAACTCGTCGCTGCGGTCCGTGCGGATCGTTGCACGGTCGGGAGCCACACGCTCCGCCGCAAGATCGCAGATGTCGTAAAGAACACTGTCCTCGCAGCCGAGTATGAGATCGAGCGATCTGTTCGAAAAGTCGCAGTCTATCAGGAGCGTCCTGTGCCCTTCAAGCGCCAGCGCAGCCGCCAAATTTGCGGCAACGGTGGACTTGCCGACACCGCCCTTGCAGGAGGTAACTATATATGTCTGTCGCCCGCAAGCGCCCATATCCGTCACCGTACCTTTCCGAGCGAAACTTATCGGTATTATTATACCACACAAGACAGTCGGATGTCAATTGTATTTTTACTTTTTTTGCTGTTTTGTGATTCGCCCGCAATGCTCAGTATAATGACGTTAAAACAGAACGGGTGCCGCGCGCAGCGCGGCACCCGTTCTCTCTCACCGGGAAAAACCGTCGGGGTAAACGGCACGTGCACCTCCGATGAGCTTCGGGCGCGTACGTGCGGTCGTTACCGCCGCAAAGCCGACAGTGCGCTGAGTCGTGCGCACCGGGACTGCAACGGGTCTCAGGTGCATTCCGATAAGGGTGAGCCCTATATCTATTCCCGCGTGTGCCGCAATGCTCTCGACCATCACGGGGTCGTTCATCGAGTCATACACCTTTGTCGCCCATGAGCCGCCCGCATGGGGCTGCGGACGCACGCACACCTCGCATAGACCGTACTTTTCGGCGCAGGCACGCTCGACCACAAGGGCACGATTGAGGTGCTCGCAGCATTGCGCGGCAAGGAATATACCTTTCTCAGCCAATACGGGTGCAACGGCATCCCATATCGCCGTCGCAGCATCCGATGAGGAATTCTTCCCTATCGTACCGCCGACGACCTCAGAGGTCGAGCAGCCTATGACAAGGATGTCGCCCCGCCTCAGCCCCGCGACCTCAAGCAGCTCGCCGAGCACCGAGGCAGCCTCTGATCTTATCTGCGTCATCATCTGTACGGAATCTGTCATTTCAGAAATATCTCCCGATCAAAAAATTTTATCAGCCGCGATAGGCATCCTCATCGCAGAAGACCATGAGATTCTTGTGTCTGCGAAGCATGGTCACGGGCACGTGAGGATCCTCGGGCGCGTTTATGAGCGCCATAAGTGCGTTGTGTTTGTTCTTGCCGGAAGCCACAAGTACGACACCCGCGGCATCCAGAATGTTGTCGATGCCCATCGTTATCGCGTGGCGCGGCACATCGTCGCGCGACGCAAAGAAACGCGAGTTTGCATCTATCGTGCTTTCGGTCAGTGCAGTCAGGTGCGTTCCGCCGATAAGCTTATCGGCAGGCTCGTTGAAGCCGATATGTCCGTTCTGCCCCACACCGAGAAGCTGAATTCCTATACCGCCCGCAGCCTTGATCTCGGCATCATATTCGCGGCAAAATGCATCGGGATCGGCTGTCGTTCCGTCCGGAACATATGTATTTGCCTTGTTGATATTAACGCGGTCAAAAAGATGCCGGTCCATAAAATAACGGTAGCTATGATCGTTATCGGGCGTTATGGGATAGTATTCGTCAAGGTTGTATGAGGTTATTCCCGAAAAATCAAGCTCGCCCTTTTCGTATTTTTCAACGAGGCAGTCATAAAGTCCTTCGGGGGAAGAGCCTGTTGCAAGCCCCAGTATTCCGTGGGGGTTCTTTTTGATATAGTCGGCAAAGACCTCTGCGGCTTTGCGGGACATTTCCGCATAATCGCGGCAGACTACGATCGAATCCGTGATGCTCATGATTTTAACAATTCCTTTCGTGTCACAAAAGCAGCCGAATGCTTCGGCATATCTGACACTACAATTATATATCAAAATCAGGCATTTGGCAAGTACCGTGAGTAAAAAATGTCGTTTTTAGTGGCAAAAAACGCAATTTCGCATGGCAATCCGTTACCGCAACGCAGCAAACTCCCGACGGGCGGATTCATTTTTCCTTCGAGACGCGTGCAAGCCACTTGTCATACAGCTTCCCGAGCCCGAATTTAAAGCAAAGCAGCATTCCGAACACGGCTCCGACCGCCGCCTGAAGCACCTGATACGGCAGCTTGATCAGCGCATACTCAGGCGTGCTGTAAATAAACGCCCTGCCGAGAGAATATCCGACCACCATTATCACGGCGCCGACCGCTACACCTATGCCGGACGAAAGTACACGGTGCTTCTTCATCACATAATGTGAGAAAAGCGATATCACGACCGCCTGCAGACCGTGCGTTGCGAGCGACACGAACATGGGCAGCGGGTAAAATAGCAGATCGCCGAGAAATGCCCCTACTCCGCCGACCATAAAAGCGGCAAGCGGATCGAGCAGGATCGCCGCTGTGCATATCACGATATCATTCAGGTACAGATGCCCGCCGGGCACGGGTATGCCGAACGAGCTCATTATTACATTCAGTGCCGTGAACATTGCAGTCGAGCAGATCCACAGCGTAGTTTTTTCTTTACTGATTTTTTTCTGCATTTTTTCATTTTCTCCTTGTCATCTTCGAGCAAATAGTATATAATAATTTCTGGTGATGTTAAATAGCCAGAAACGGAGAAAATAATATATCCAGATGAAATATGCCGTAAACAAAGAGGAAAGGCCCGTCTATCTTCAGTTATACCGCCTGATAAGAGACGACATTATCGGCGGTGTATTTCCGCACGGCAGCAGGCTGCCGTCAAAAAGGCTGCTCGCCGAAGAGTACGGCGTGAGCACGCCGACCGTCGAACACGCATATGCGCTTTTGTGCGACGAGGGCTATGCAGAATCACGTGAGCGCAGCGGATTTTTCGTTATTTTCCGCAAAGACGACGGCTTTGCAGTCTCGGCTCCCGTCTGCCGCGAAAAAGAAACACCGATAGTGCAGGGCTCTTCATATCCCGTTTTTTCCGTCGCAACGCTCAGTCGCACCATGCGGCACGTTCTTTCCGAACGGCAGGACACGATACTCGAGCGCTCCCCCGGTCAGGGCATGGCAGAGCTGCGCGGGGCAATACGTGATTATCTCGCCCGCAACCGCGGCATAAAAGTGGATACCGACCAAATAGTGATAGGATCCGGCGCCGAATATCTCTACGGCCTCACCGTCGATCTTTTCGGCAGAGACAAAATATACGCCATAGAGACTCCGTCATACGAAAAGATAGGTCAGATATACAGCGCCGCGGGAGTGACATGCGAGGCTTTGCCGCTTTCGGCAGACGGCATCGACAGCGACGCTCTTGCCGCCTCTCGCGCCGACATTCTGCACACCACGCCGTACCGCAGCTACCCCAGCGGCGTCACGGCATCGGCATCAAAAAGGCACGAGTACATCAGATGGGCGGAGCGCGGAGAACGTTATATACTCGAATCCGACTACGGCTCAGAGTTCTCTGTCGCCTCACAGCCACTCGAAACGCTTTTTGCGCTCTCGCGCCGTGACAACGTGATCTATCTCAACACATTTTCAAAGACCATATCACCGTCCTTGCGTGTTGGATACATGGTTCTCCCCCGCCGCTTGACCGAGGTCTTTCATCGTAAGCTCGGCTTTTTATCCTGTACCGTTCCGACCTTCGAGCAGCTCGTGCTTGCGGAGCTTATAGAAAACGGAGATTTCGAACGTCACATAAACCGCGTGCGCAGAAGCAAGCGACGCGAGCTTACCGCAAAAAAGGAATGACAAAATCGGGGCTGCCGCACGTCGGTGCGGCAGCCCTTTTTTAGCTTTAAGATTAAATCACTCTGCGTCGACAGGAGCGTCCTCGGCATTTTCCTCCGCGTTCTCGGCTTCCTCTTCGAGTACCGCACGGATGGAAAGGCTGACTCTCTGCTGCTCGTCATCGATCTTGATGATCTTTACGCGAACGGTCTGACCGACCTCAAGCACATCTGCGGGGTTCGCAACGCGGGTCAGGGCGATCTGGGACACGTGGATAAGACCGTCAACATCATCGGTGATGCGTGCGAACGCACCGTAGGGCATGATGCTGGAGATCGTTACGTCAAGCTCGTCGCCAAGCTTGTACAGCGAGTTGAAAACGTGCCACGGGTGCGTCTCCTCGGTCTTGTAGCCGAGAGAGATCTGCTTCTTCTCGGGGTTGTAGGACTTGACGAAAACGTCAAGCTCATCGCCGAGCTTAAGGATGTCGGAGGGCTTATGTATAGGTCTCCAGGACAGATCCTTTTTGTGAAGCATACCGTCAACACCGCCGAGATCAACGAACACGCCGTAATCGGTCATGCCGCGTACAACACCGTGATAGTGCTTGCCGACCTCTATCTCGGACCAGAACTTCTCCTCAAGCGCACGGCGCTCTTCCCTTGCGGCAGCGCGGATAGAACCGATAACGGTCTTGCCCTGCTGCTTGACCTCGATCACCTTGAACTTGACGGTCTTGCCGACAAGCTGAGAGAGATCTGCGTCCTTGGGGAGCGCGGTCTGGGACGCGGGGATGAACACACGGGCACCCATAACGGAAGCCACAACGCCGCCCTTTACCGCTTCGGTGACAGTGGATTCAAGGGTCTCGTTGTTCTCCTTGGCTTCGGCGATCTTGTGCCAGTTCTTGTCAAGGTCAGCACGCTTCTTGGAAAGCATAGCGCAACCGTCCACGTCGCTGACGCGGATAACGAATGCATCTATTGTGTCGCCGACCTTGTACAGCTCGCTCAGCTTTACAGAAGCATCGTCTGTAGTCTGATCGGCGGTCAGTATACCGGTGACTTTAGCGCCGAGATCAAGCTTCATTTCCTGATCGCTGATGGCGATAACTGTACCGGTAACGGTGTCTCCTGTATTTAAAGTTTTGAACGCTGAGTTGAGCATTTCGTCAAAGTTTTCACCTTCAATTTCAACCTTGTCGATCTTGGTTTCGCTCATTGTTTTGAATACCTCCTCTATTATGTCGTCGGGCGTTGAAGCACCCGCGACAATTCCCACCTTTTGGTGAGTGTTCGGAGCAATGCTGCCGAGCTCTCCCGCATCCGCGATCCTCAGGGTATTATCGCAGACCGAGCGGCAGACAGCCGCGAGCTTCGATGTGTTGGAACTGTCCTGTCCGCCGATAACTATCATCAGATCACACATCTCGCCCAGCTTTTCCGCCTCAAGCTGACGCAACTCCGTAACATTACATATTGTATCAAAAATTATCGCGTTTGTACATAGGTTTTCGATAATTTCCTGACTTTTTTTCCACTCGGATAATTTCTGAGTGGTCTGAGCTGCCATTATTTGTTTGTTGTTTATGCTTCCGTCCAACTTTTTGAGTTTCAGGCCTTCAAGAAGTCCGGCGGAATCCGAATAAGCATCTTTTCTGCCGTCAAAGTAGCTCATTATGCCCCGCACCTCGGGGTGATCGGCAGAACCTATGAGGATGAACTCATTGCCGCCGCCCGAATTCTCTGCGGCGATGCGATGGATCTTTTTCACATACGGGCAGGTACAGTCCACATAGTGAAAGTGGGGATGCTCCCCGGCGGCAGCCGCGAGCTGTTCCTCGGTCTCCTTCGTGACACCGTGCGCGCGTATGAACACATATGTGTCGCCGTCGCCCACGTCGCTCGCGTTTGCGACCGCAGGTATATCAGCCTCGGATATCGCCCTGACGCCGGCGCTCTCGAGCCTTGCCGTATAGCTGTCGTTATGTATTAGCTTGCCGAGCGTGTACAGCCTGTCTCCCGGCTTTTTATCCTCTATCGCCTTCCCCACACGATCCGTCGCACGGCGCACGCCGAAGCAAAAGCCTGCGCTCTCGGCGACACGGACAAAGCCGCCCTCGGGAAAGGTCTTCTCATATTTCCACTTCATTCGTCACCTTCCGTACCGCCGCCGCAGCCGCCGAGCTCGCAGATGCGCGCAAAAATGTACTTTGATATATACGCGACATCCTTTGCGTGCTCGCCGCCGCCCGTGTATTCATCGTAAGGTATCGGTTTGCCGATTATCACACGCACTGGGCGCAGAAAGCCGGGCTTGTTGCCGCGCACCTTCAGAAAGACCGGCAGCACCTGTGCGTGCGAATGCGAGCAGATGAAGCCGACACCGCTGCGCACCGGCGTCGTTGACGGATCTACACCGGGACGCCTTGTCCCCTGGGGGAACATTCCGACAGAACAGCCGCTCTCAAGCATTTTTACGGTCTTGAGCACAACTCCCGCATCGGCACCGGAGCGGTCAACTGGATACGCACCGAGTGCCTTTATGCACGGTGCGAGCACCGGCACGCCGAAAAGCTCTTTTTTTGCCATATACCTCGGCTGCTGCCGCCTTGTCGCGGCACATATGATTATAGGATCGACCGCCGAAATATGGTTGGCGCATACGATATACGGACCCTCCGAGAGCTTCGGTTCATTTTTTCTTCCCTTCGTAAAGACAAGAAAGATCACGCGTGCGAGCCACGCGAAAATAAAATGACATACGGTGTAGAATCTGCTCTTCAATTTGCCGGCACCTCCGCACTGTCGGGGATAGCCACTCCCTTTTCGCGCATAAGCCTCAGCGCCGCCTCAACGCTCATTTCGGGCGTAAAACCGGAATTGTCGAGCAGAATAGCGTCGGGTGCCGCGCGAAGCGGTGCGATATCGCGCTCGCTGTCACGGCGGTCGCGCTCCTTTATCTCCGAAAGTATCTTGTCGTAGTCCTCGCCTGCACCGCGCTCCGCAAGCTCGCGGCAGCGTCTTTCGGCGCGTTCCTCGGCAGATGCCGTGAGAAAGAACTTCACGTCCGCATCGGGCATTATTACCGTGCCTATGTCCCTGCCGTCCATCACAACGCTTTCGCGCCGCGCAATGTCTCTTTGAGTCTCGAGCAGAAAGGCCCTCACCTCGGGTATCGCCGAGACGGCGGATGCATATGCCGATATATCGTTTTCCCTTATCGCGTCCCCGAGAGGTCTGCCGTTCAGATACATCATCTGAACACCGTCCTCAAACGCGGCTCTGACTTTCGTGTTCCCGAGCATTTTCACGACCGCACCACGGTCGTCGGGACCGATTCCCGCCTCACGCGCGGCATAGCCGACCGTGCGGTAAAGCGCACCGGTGTCAAGGTAATTTATCCCGAGCTTTGCGGCAAGCCCTTTTGCAAGCGAGCTTTTTCCGGCGCCGCTCGGACCGTCGATCGCAATGCGTATCATTATATAAGACTCCTTTTATGCCGCCGATGTTTCACTCCCGCGGCACTGTTTACATTTTATTTACAATTCAAACTCCGCAACGCTGCGGCGCATCAAAGATCATTATTCCCCGCCGATGCCGCCGCAATACCTGCGGCATGACCGGTAGACCATGCTATCTGAAGATTGTACCCGCCGGTGTAGCCGTCAACATCAATAATCTCACCCGCAAAATACAGCCCCGGCACAAGCTTCGACTCCATCGTCTTCGGGTCAAGCTCCTTAACGGACACGCCGCCCGAGGTCACGACCGCCTCTTCGATCGGACGCAGCCCCTTGACAGGTATGCGGAGCGCTTTCATCGTTTCAACTATCACCGCACGTTCGGCGCGTGTGACCGAGTTTGATTTTTTCGTCGGATCGATCCCCATGAGATCTACAAACGGTTTTATAAGTTTTTGGGGCAGAAGTCCGCCGAGCGAATTTTCAAGATCGCGGTTTCGGTATTTTTCGAGGTCGGAAACTATGCGCCTGTCGAGCGTCGCGACATCAAGTGCGGGCTTCAGGTCGATCACCGCCTCATAACTCGCCCCCGGCTTTCTCATCACAGCCGATGCCGAAAGAATGAGGGGTCCCGACATTCCGAAATGCGTGAACAGCATCTCACCGAACCCCGAATACACCGGCTTCGGCTTTCCGTCCTCTCTTACCGTCAGGGCAATATTCTTCAGTGTGAGCCCCATACACCCGGCGCATAGCGGCATATCCGACTCTACCGGAACGAGCGACGGCGAAAGCGGCGTCACGGTGTGACCCAGGGCACGCGCAAAGCGGTACCCGTCCCCGGTCGAACCGGTGCGCGGATATGACATACCGCCCGTAGCTATCACAACACGGTCGAAACGGCGCGTACCTACCGCGGTCTCTACGGTAAATCCGCCGTTCGGATCGGCATATACATTTTCTACGCGTGCGTGTACCGTGCGGCAGCCGGAAGAATCCACCTCGCGCGCCAGCGCGAAAACGATATCCCCCGCCCTGTCGGAAACGGGAAAAACACGTCTGCCGCGCTCGACCTTGAGCGGCACGCCGAGCCCTTCAAAATATTCCTTCACATCGTGCGGACCGAACGCCGCAAACGACGCGAACATGAACCGCGGATTGCGCGGGACATTTTCAAGAAATTCATCGCGCGTGCAGTCGTTCGTAAGATTGCACCTGCCCTTGCCTGTGATGCCGAGCTTGCGCCCTCTTTTTTCCTCGCGCTCAAAAAGAGTGACCGCCGCACCAAGCCTTGCGGCTGTGGCGGCGGTCATCATTCCGGCGGCGCCGCCGCCGATAACCGCAACAGACGTGCGCGCCGCCGCACCTCCGGCTGTATCTCCGCGCACCTCAGCTCTGAGTTTTGTCATAGACATCGTATTCGTCCCAGATATGCTCCAGCTTTTCAAGCCGCTCTCTTACCTCGTCGGGCTTTTTGCGTGCAACGGCGACGATAACGGCATTGATTATGGACAGCGGTGCTACAAGAGAGTCAACGAAAGAGACCATGTCGCTTCTTGCAAGCAGGAGCTGATCTGCTCCCGCCGCAATGGGCGACTGTCCGCTGTCGGTTATGGAAATGACGTCGGCACCGGTGCTCGACGCATATTCGACGGCGTTTATGATACGCTTCGAATAACGGGGAAAGCTTATCGCTATCAGAACATCGTCGGGCCCGATGTTCATTATCTGCTCGAACATTTCGCTTCCTGAGGTCGTCTGCACGAACTTCACATTGTCAAGTATCATTCTGAGATTGAAATTCAGAAATCCCGCAAGAGTCGAGGATGAACGCACGCCGATTATGTATATAGACTTTGCCGACACGATCTTATCAACGGCCGTTTCAAACGATTTCCGATCGATCTCATCAAGTGTGCGGCGTATTTTTTCGGCGTCGGCGCCGAGTATCTTGTCAAGCACGTCGTCGTCTCCGATAAGACTGTTCGTCACGTCCACTCTCTGGACCGCCGTGAGACGTGTGCGGATAAGCTCCTGAAGCGCACGCTGCATTTCGGGATATCCGTCAAAGCCCACCTCAATGGCAAAACGCACAACGGTGGACTCCGAAACTTCAACTATCGAACCGAGCCTTGACGCGGTCATATATGCCGCCTTGTCATAATGGTCGAGAATATATCTTGCTATCCTCTTTTGTCCCTTTGAAAATTCGGACATCCGCTCTTCCATGATGACGAGTAAATTTTTATTCATATATAATACTCCCCGGACGCTTCATTGTTTATTCGGTTAAATTATATCCCCCGTTTCATGTTTTGTCAAGTCATTTGGCAGACCTTTTACGTCATTTATGCACAATAACGCCGCATGCGCCGCAAAACCGACTGCCCGTGACGCATTCACTCAGCTGGGCACAAAAACTCCGTTTCGTCGCATTGCACAAAAAGACGCGGCGATAATCGTGAAATTTTTCCCGTCAAAAATCGACATTTCCTATTTACAAATCGGCGCGGATGTGGTATCATAAAGGAAACCGGATCAACTGATGTCGGCAGATGCGCGCAGTTCTGATGCAGGAGCAATTCAATATCGCGTAAACACGGTGGGTGACCACGGGTTTGCGTGCTGTGCGCCGCTATGCCTCATAAACGAGACGTGGCGGTATTTTTTTTGCGGATGCGAAGAAGAAACGCGCAATGCGGCGGGAGACTTGAAACGGAAATAATGCGGCGCCCGCGCAGACGGCGGCGCCAATCGGAGGTTTTTATGCAACTCACTTACGGTGTCAAAGACAGACCCAAGTTCGGACAGGTCATAGTGTTCGCGCTTCAGCAGCTCCTTGCCATCCTCGCGGCGACCATAGCGGTGCCCACCATCATCGGACACGGTATGTCCCAGTCGGCAGCGCTCTTCGGCGCAGGTGTCGGAACCATCGTTTATCTGCTCTTCACCAAATTCAGAAGCCCCGCATTTCTCGGAAGCTCCTTCGCATTCCTCGGTTCAATGGCAACAGCCTTTGCCGGCGCAGCCACAGCCGCTGCCGGATATGCCGGACTCGTCATCGGCGCGGCGTTCGCAGGTCTTGTGTACGTCGTTATCGCCATCATCGTCAAGCTCTGCGGTGTCGCATGGATAGATAAGGTCATGCCCGCCGTCGTTATCGGTCCCACCGTTGCGATCATCGGTCTCTCGCTCGCGGGCAACGCCGTAGGCGATCTTTCCAAGGGCGCCGTCACCGTCGAGTCGGTCGCGGTCGCTTCTCCCTACCTTGCCATCCTTTGCGGACTCGTCACCCTCGGCGTGACCATCATCTGCTCGGTATACGGCAAGAAGTTCCTTAAGATGATCCCCTTCATCATCGGCATCGTAGCCGGATACGCGGTAGCCGCGGTATTCACCGTCATCGGCAATGTCGCAGGCATCGACGCCCTCAAGATCATCAACTTCTCGCTCTTCGAAAGCATGGAGTGGGTCCCCAGCTTCACCTTCGTACAGGCGTTCAAGGGCTTTGCCGACATTGACGCCGCTTACATAGGCACGGTTGCCGTGGCATACGTCCCCGTCGCCTTCGTGGTCTTTGCCGAACACATCGCGGACCACAAGAACCTCTCCACCATCATCGAGCACGACCTGCTCAAGGATCCCGGACTTTCCAACACCCTTCTCGGTGACGGCGTGGGCTCCATGGTCGGCGCCGTCTTCGGAGGCTGCCCCAACACCACCTACGGTGAATCGGTCGGCTGCGTCGCCATCTCGGGCAACGCCTCTGTCGTAACGATAGTTGCCACCGCGGTGCTCTGCATGCTTGCCGCCTTCGTCGCTCCCTTCACGACCTTCCTTGCGACAATTCCTCCCTGCGTAATGGGCGGTGTGTGCATCGCGCTTTACGGCTTCATCGCAGTGTCCGGTCTCAAGATGATACAGACCGTTGACCTCGGCGACAACCGCAACCTCTTCGTAGTATCGGTCATCCTCATCGCCGGTGTCGGCGGACTCACCGTCAGCTTCGGCCCCGTGACCGTCACAGAGGTCGCCTGCGCCCTCATCCTCGGCATCCTGACCAACATCATGGTCAACAGAAAGAAAGACAAGAAGGAAGAAGAATAATTCCCCTTCCGTAAAAAATGCTCCCGCGCATCGTCGGTGCGCGGGAGCATTTTTTAGCATCTATTGACCTTTATTCGAAACCGCCCCAGCCAGCCGAGCGACTCAACCGCGCCAGCGGCGGTATTCCTCATAAAGCATGGCACAAACGCCGACGTCACGGTACTCCCCGCCTATCTTCAGCGAGCCGCGCATCGTACCCTCATACTTCATGCCGATCTTTTCCATGACCTTGCGCGAGGCTACATTGCCATCCATATATTTGGCTTCGATGCGATTCAGCCCCAACTCGTCGAACCCGAACCGTATCACTCTGCGCGCCGCTTCTCCGGCGATCCCTCTGCCGCGGAATTCGGGATTGATAACATACCCTATCTCCGCCGAGTTGTTAGAATAATCAAACCGCGTAAACCCGCAGGTGCCGATCATCTTGTCGGACGGCTCACCGTCCTCATGCCAAATGACAGCCCAGTCAAAAAACTCGCCCGCGCGGTATCTTGTAAGTATGTATTCGAGATATTCCTTGGTGTATTCCCTGTTTGGGTGAGGCTGCCATGTCAGATAACGCGTCACATCGGCGCGGTGAGCATATTCGTACATATCGTATGAATCCGCCACCCTCAGCCCGCGCAGCACAAGGCGCGGAGTGGCAAGCTGCGGAATATGCGAAAAAATCCTGAGAGTATCCTTCTGTGTCATCACGCGGCATCCTTTTTACAGAGTCTTCGTTGAGTATGGGTATATTATACTACCGCGCAGACTTCAATTCAAGTGGTTTGGAAGATTTTTTCAGCTTTTTTGCGTCTCTTTTTTATTGTCGGGGGTTTATTTTGACAAAAAAATGTGATATACTTAAATGAGTATATACATAAAGGATGCCGCGCGCGGCATAACGGTAAAATCATGCGCCTTGATACGCTTCTCGAGCTTGCAAAAATAAAAAACAATTCCGAAAAAGACATAACAGGGTACACTGTCGGCAACGTGTGCTGCGATTCGCGCCGCGCCGACGGCAGCTCGGTCTTTGTCTGCGTGAGCGGAGCCGCCGCGGACGGTCATATCTTCGCGCCGTCCGCCTACGGACACGGCTGCCGCGCATTCATCGGCGAAAGACCGCTCGACCTCCCCGCCGACGCCGCGTGCATCACGGTAAAGAACACCCGTACGGCGCTCGCAGACCTCTCGGCGGCATTTTACGGCTTTCCTTCACGCGAAATGAAGGTGATAGGCATCACCGGCACCAAGGGAAAGACCACGTCGGCGCTCATGACGGCTCATATACTGAACAAAAGCGGAATACCCGCAGGATATATCGGAACGAGCGGGATAAACTATGCCGGCAGAACATATCCCACCGTCAACACAACGCCCGAAAGCCTTGAGCTTCAGCGCATAATGCGCGAAATGGGCGATTCCGGCATCAGAGCCGTGGTAATGGAGGTATCCTCACAGGGGCTCTATCTCGGGCGTGTACGCGGCATAGATTTTGACACCGTGTGCTTTACCAATTTCTCGCCCGATCATATCGGCGGCGCAGAGCATCCCACGCTTGAGCATTACGCCGCCTGCAAACGAAAGCTTTTTACCGATTACGGCGCACGCTGTGCCGTGTACAATGCAGACGATAAAATGGCTGAATACATGGTCGGTGATTTCAAAGGAAAACGCAGAATATCATTTTCCTCTTCAAATGCCGCCGCAGATTACCTTCTCACCGCCGCAGTACCGGAGCGCAGCGGCTGCCGCCTCGGCGTTATGGGAACGGTGCTGCACGACGGACGCGAATACACCGCCGATCTTCCGATGCCGGGCACTTTCAATCTCATGAACGCACTCTGCGCGGCAGGCGCGGCGGAAAGCCTCGGCGTTCCCGCAGATCGCTCCTTTGCCGAGCTTGCGGACGTTACCGCAGCGGGCAGGTTCCAGACCGTCGATGCCCTGCCGGGATCGGGCATAACCTTTATCGTTGATTACGCGCACAACGGGCTTGCGCTCGAATCGGCGTTGACCGTGCTGCGCAAATACCGCCCGCGCAGGCTCATATGCCTGTTCGGGTCGGTCGGCGGACGCACCGAGCTTCGCCGCCGCGAGCTCGGCGAGGTGGCATCGCAGCTTGCCGACTTTTGTATACTCACGTCGGACAACCCCGATTTCGAAGCGCCGGAAAAGATCATCGCAGATATCGCCGCGAGCTTCAAGCCCGGCGCATCGTGCGATTATGTCCGCATCCCCGACCGCACCGAAGCGGTCAGATACGCCGTTTCGATCGCACGCGAGGGCGACATAGTGCTTCTTGCAGGCAAGGGAGCCGAGGATTTTCAGCTCGTAAACGGCGTGCGCGTCCCCTACTCCGACCGCGACGCATTGCTTGAATGCGCCAAAGCTACGGTGTAAGGTCGGAGACATTTAAATAAATATTCTCCGCGTCGGCTCTACCGCAAAAGCCGCGCGGCAAAGCAAGGAGTCACGGAGCAATGATAAGATTCAAAGAAGAAAATATAAAATACATGGCGCTTGAGCTGCCGGATGAGATAAACTTCTACAAATATTCGGGAGATTTTGACGGTGAAATAGCAGCAATAAGGCGTTACCTCGAAAAGCACGATGTTACCGAGGGCATGAAGATCCGCCTTGCACTCGAAGAGGTGATAGCAGACGGTATGACCGAAGACTATCTTTACGACTTTGACGGGCTGCTTTCGCGCGTGCGTGAAAAGTACCCGGCGTGCAGCCCCGCCGATCTTGAAGCGTTCATCGACATGGGGCATGCCGACTACATACACCGCGGCGGCGTAAGATATTTTGAAAACGCCGCGGCGCGCAACGTGATGAACTGCTGCCGCCGTATGCTCGAGGAGCTGAGCACCGGGGAAAAACACGCGCCCGAGGAATACTTCAACCGCCGCCTGCACGAAAACCTCGATATCATGAAAAAGCAGGGCGGCAGAGGCTACCGCTTCCGCATACGCGAGCACATCGCGCCGAATGCCGCGCATTCGCGCCCCGGCAGCGTTATCCGCGTTCACCTTCCCTACCCCGCCGAGTGCCCCGAGCAATCCGCAATAACTCTCATCGACTCGTCGCACCCCGTGTATATTTCCGATTCGCAGCACCGCACCGCCTTTATCGAGACCGAGCACCGCGACGGCGCGGATTATTGGATTGAATTTTCGTATGAGATAAGAGAAAAATATATAGTTCCTGATGCCTCCGCAGTATCCGCCGGGCAGCCGGATATGGACGACTTCCTATGCGAGGAATTCCCGCAGATACGCTTCACGCCCGCGATATGTGAGCTTGCCGCCGAACTGCGAGGAAACGAGACGAACCCGCTGCTGCTCGCCCGCCGCGCCTACGATTGGGTGACGCGGCACGTGGCATATTCCTATATGAGAGACTATCTGTTTATGGACTTCATCCCCGGCTTTGCAATGCTCAACGACCGCGGTGACTGCGGAGTGATGGCTCTGCTGTTCATCACCCTCTGCCGTGCAATGGGAGTGCCCGCGCGCTGGCAGTCGGGCAGCCATGTCGAGCCCGACAGCATAGGCAGTCACGACTGGGCACAGTTCTTTGTCGCTCCCTACGGCTGGCTGCCCGCCGATCCGTCGTTCGGCGGCGGCGCACTGCGCAAGGGCGACACCGAGCTGTGGGATCACTATTTCGGCAACCTCGACCCTTACCGCCAGATAAACTGCACCGGCTTTGCAAAACCGTTCGACCCGCCGCGGCTCTACCTGCGCCGCGACCCATACGATAACCAGAGCGGAGAGATCGAATATACCGACGCGCCTCTCTGGTACGACGACATCAAAACCTCGCGCGAGGTCGTCTCCGCCGAGGAACTCGATGTGTCCTCTGCCGAGCTGACATAACATAAATGCGGCTGCCGCGCCAAAGTGCGACAGCACGCAACCACCCAAGCCCCGGCAGGGAGTTTCATTGCCGGGGCTGAATTTATTTTCTCTCATGGTATTGAAAAAAGCGCCAACCCATTCAAACCCTTGAGGGCCTGAGTCTGTTCAAGAGTAATATCTGCTTATACCAAAACAAAGGAGCAGCTAAAGCTACTCCTTTGTTTTGGTCGCCCACATGCGAGTATATCCGAACCGTTGAGTGTTGCATTTATATCGGAAAATCGCACAATTGTGCTTGTGTTGGGATAATTGCAGTTGATAAGCAGTTTATCATCGTAAACAAACACAGAATTCAAAAATGTGTCAATCAGTCGTTTCCGGTGGGACAGTTCATTTATGTTCAAATTGCGCAGACGCTCAAACCAAAATCGTACTTGATCCTCATTTAGTAACGGGCGGCGGATGCTCTCCTTGGCGATCTCGATTTCAATATCTTTTTTCTTGCTTTCCAATTCTTCAAGCCGTTGTTTGGTAGACTGGGTGAAAATCCCTTGTTCTATGGCGGCAAGAATATTGTCAATGGATTTGTTGAGCTCCGCTAATGATTGTTTCAAATGTGGAATAACCGTATTTTCAGCAGTCTGGAACTTCATGAATGCGTGAACGATATCATCGATAAAGCGTGCGTCTTCAAGCTTTTTCCGAATCTCCAAAACAACAAGGTTTTCAATCCAGTCCTTTTTTATGGCTTTTTTTCGGCATCCGCCGTGTCGTTTTGCGTTGGTACACTTGTAGTAATGGTGAACCGCACCGCTTCGGCTTGTGCCGCATTCACCGACCATCAAGGATTCGCATTCGCCGCAAAACAGCTTTGTAGTCAGGAGATAATCGTCTTCCGCTTTGTGACGGGCGGGAGCTTTTTTGTTCTTTGCAATTTTCTCCTGCACACGGTCAAACAGATCTTGGGGAACCAGCGCGGGGATTCCGTTCGGAATTACGATGTCGCGGTATCTATATTCTCCGATGTATTTCCGATTGGAGAGCATCCGTGAAACGCTGTCTATGTCGATATCTCCGCCTCGTTTGTTTTTGAGTCCGTGTTGATTCAGAACGGCAGCGATTTCACTCATTGTCAGACCTTCATCGTAATGTCGAAAGGCTTCTAAAACGAATGGGGCAGTTAAAGAGTCTGCGACATAATGCTGTTCCTTATCGGCATAATATCCGATCGGCATTGTCCCACCGTTATACTTGCATTTGAGTGCGTTTTCGGTGTGTCCGCGCAGTACCTTTTCGGACAAATCGGCGGAATAGTATTCTGCCATGCCTTCAAGTACCGATTCCAGCAGAATTCCTTCGGCGCCGTCGGAGATGCGCTCTACGGCAGACATTACCTTGACACCGTTCTTTTTTAGCAGTGCTTTGTAGTGAGCGGAGTCGTAACGATTGCGGGCAAAACGGTCGAGCTTCCAAACGATAACCAAATTGAAGTTGTGCTTTGCGCTGTCCTTGATCATGCGCTGAAAATCCGGACGGCGGTCTGTTTTGGCAGAGAAGGCACGGTCAATGTACTCACCGACAACCGAAATTTCGTTCTTCTTTGCAAAAGCATAACACTCCCGCATCTGTCCTTCAATGGATTCTTCGCGCTGATTTTCACTGGAATAGCGGGCGTAAATCACCGCCACCAGTCCTTCGACTTCTTTCTTTGCCACCAGCTCACTTCCTTTCTGCTTATAGTATAGGGCTTTTATGATTTCCGTGCAAATGTGCGGAAAAGATTATTTTGCATTGGCACCCAGTTGGTTGACAACTTGCTTTTTTATCCGTGTAATTCGTTTCTGCATCCCGCCCGCGGTTTTATAACCGTAAGCATTCGCAAGGGCGGCATAGGTTTCGCCGTTCGCATGGCGAATCAGAATCTCACGGTCGGTTTCACTCAGCAGGGAAAGACATTGTTGCACCATGATACGGTCTGTGATCTCTGCAACCATATCATCCGACGATGCAATTTCAAGCGGTGTAGCCTTGCCGTTTTCATCTTTCGGACCGCCGGTTTCGATAGACACTTTTTCAACGATTGCTCCGTTTTTTGTATGTTCAATTTTTCTCGCCGCACTGATCAAAGAACGATTTTCGGGCTTGCTCCGGTTGTAATCTTCGTATGCCGGCATGGATTTTGTCAGTTCTGCGATCTCCGGCAGGGAGAGCAGATACGCCCATATATCCCATTCGCGTTTGAGAAGCTCATTACAGTTGTCTGCATCAATGCCGTGCTGCGCCATTGCTTCAATGAATGCTGTTTTGAGTTCCGGAGAGGCATTGATGATGGCGGTATAATAGCCAACGGCTTTGTAGCATCCCTCGTATGTCAGCGAAACCGGATCATCGGTTTTGGAAAAATCGGAGGGAGGAAAAGAGAGCTTCAGATCGTGCCGTGTGTCAAGGCTTGTCCCTTTTACGATACGATAGATTTCTTTTAGATAGCCTTGCGCTCCTTCACACCAATTTGTCGTATCGACATTCGGCAACACCTCGGATATATCCAGTCGATCAGCCATATTGCGTTCCGCTATTTCTTTGGCAGTGCCGTTCTGAAGAGTTGACATGATCATGTCAACAATCTGCCGGGGGAGGGATAGAGGTTCTTCCTGCGAGTGAAGGTGTTCTTGTTCGGTCATTTGAGATCCTTTATTTGTGCTAATCTTCATGATATATAAATATAAATATTGTTTGTTTATAAAAAACTTACTCTTGTCTCAGATAAGGGTATTAAATTGGTTATTTTCCGTTCGAATACTGTCGTGTTTTTGAAAGTGATAATTTCAAATAGAGTTTGATTAGATGCATTTTTTAATGGTGGATTAATTCCTGAAACAATGAAATTCATAATAGAACATCCTCCGCATAGCAAATACTACTGATAGCGTATGCCGTTGGAGTAATTTTATACAATTATAATGCATTGAACATTGTAATAAATAGTTCCGTTGTGTTTTCATTACTTGAGGTGTAACTTCACTGACGACTTTAGTGTTAAATCATTTTAAATTCCAAAGAATCTCTCAAAGAAGCCCTTCAGTTTTTCTATGATTCCGCGCTTTTTCTCCGCGCGGTTTCCGCCGCCGAAGCGGGATGTGGGCGGCATCAGTTTATCAATATCGGTGCCGGTTGTCTTGATCTCCCCGTCGCGGAAGGCGTTATCGATAAATTTACGTGTCTCGCTCTCGTTCAGCTTTTCGTCGGCAATGATGGCGGACAGCTCTTTTTCCTTTTCCTCTGCCACATAGCCGTGCCATTCGGTCAGCACATCTTCCACATCGTTGATGCCGGAAATGAAGGTCTCAATCAATGCCTTTTTACTGCGCAATTCAGGGCTGGCATCAACGGCTTTTTGAATCGTGATCAGAATCTCTTTGTCTGTCCCGTGTGTATCATGATACTTCTTGACAAGCAAAAGGATATAATCAATATTGATTTCGACCTGACGGATCAGCTCGACTTCAAACACCACGTCGTCGGTGATGTCCTCTTTCTGCCCGTCACGCCGCCGCTCGCGCCATTCGTCGCGCAGATCCTGATACCGTCCGAGATAGTCCTGCAAGTCGCGCTCGGACAGCAGATCTTTCCCCGCAAACTCATCGAAAGACGAAAGCAGATTGCGCATCCGAAGGATCGCCCCGAACAGAGCGATAAAATGCTTCTGATTCTGTTCTCCCTCCACACGCGGCTCGGACAATGGGAAGTCGGTTTCCAGCTCCGCTATCATGTCCACATATCCGGGGTGAGACTGATGCGCCGCATCGATATAACCATGGTAATAGTCGTCAAACTTGCGCATCAGGACGATGCCGCCCGCATTTTTATCGCCGAACTGCGAAATGGCGGAGTCCACCCGCTTTTGCAGGTTGCGGAAGCAGACGATATTGCCGAAGGTCTTGATGCTGTTCAAAATTCGGTTGGTGCGGCTGAATGCCTGAATCAGCCCATGCATCCGTAGGTTTTTGTCCACCCAAAGCGTGTTGAGCGTAGTTGCGTCAAAACCGGTCAGGAACATATTGACCACGATCAAAAGGTCAAGCTCCTTGTTCTTCATCCGCAGGGAAACATCTTTGTAATAGCTCTGAAAACCGTCGCCGTCGGTGGAATAGTTGGTGCGGAACATCTCATTATAGTCGCGGATGGCACTGTCGAGAAAATCGCGGCTGCTCGCGTCAAGCGCGGAGGTGTCCTCCGGATTTTCCTCGTCCAAAAGGTCGCTGTCGTGGTCGGCTTCGTTGGTGGTATAGCTGAAAATGGTGGCAATGCGCAGTTTCTTGGTCGGGTCTGCGGACATTTGTCGCTTGAATTCGTTGTAATAGAGCCTTGCCATCGGCACGGATGCGACCGCAAGCATGGAATTGAAGCCCGAAATCCGTTGCTTTTGCTTGATCTCCTCCACAGCCCCGCGCGCGGCAGACGCCACCTCGGAAATGTTGGTCAGCGTGTTGTAAATGTAGGTCTTGTCGCCGCGGTAGGTCTTTTGATCGAAATGGTCAAGGATATACTTGGTCACAAGTTCAATCCGCTTGGGCGCCATATATGCCCGCTCGCGGTCTATGTCGTAAACATCCTCATCCACCATCTGCTCGTCAACGTCCATCGTTTTGACGTAATCCACGCGGAACGGCAGGACATTGTGATCATTGATCGCGTCCACAATGGTGTAGGTGTGCAGTTGGTCGCCAAAAGTCTGCTCGGTCGTGAAAAACTGCGAGGTGGGCGCCTTTTGCGCGTTGACCGAGAAAATCGGCGTTCCGGTAAAGCCGAACAGATGGTACTTGCGGAAATTCTTTACAATCGCCGTGTGCATATCGCCGAACTGGGAGCGATGGCATTCGTCGAAGATGATGACAACGTGCTTTTGATAGACCGCATGACCGGGATTTTTCTTGATAAAGGTTGCCAGCTTCTGAATGGTCGTAATGATGATATGGCAGTTCTCGTCCTCAAGCTGCTTTTTCAGGATCGCCGTGCTGGTGTTGGAGTTTGCCGCACCCTTTTCAAAACGGTCGTATTCCTTCATGGTCTGATAGTCGAGGTCTTTGCGGTCCACGACAAACAAAACCTTGTCTATATAGGGCAGTGCCGAGGCAAG
>ERZ824575.173-NODE-173-length-91997-cov-26.998880_pt1 | contig 91997 bp, 108 predicted proteins | sample MGYA00519470_ERZ824575 | MGnify/ENA primary metagenome ERZ824575 (study PRJEB31778, sample SAMEA3449170) | human gut metagenome | biome: human gut; feature: human-associated habitat; material: faeces | place: United Kingdom | collected 2010/2012 ... | reverse complement strand
TGGTTAATGTTGTTTCTAGATGTAATAATAAATATTATGAATATTTGATTAAAGAGTTGTTAAAACAAGCACAGATTGATTTATAAATAATTGTGCTTTTATTTTGTTTAAAAAACTTTATTCATCATCGGGTCTACATCGGGTCCATAACTTGGTGCATGATTGGGTGCATAATTGGGTCCATTAAATAATAATTATATCTTTCCTTTATTAATCATAAAATTATCTTAAGGGGGAAAGATGGAAACAAATCTTAGTAATATTGCTACAGTGTTGGGAAATTATAATTCTATACCAACACAAATAACATCATAAGTATTAGTGGTTTCTATGATTAGTGAACTTACTGTTAAAAAAACTGCTGATAAAATGGTTTGGGGAGATGGAAAACTTACTTACACAATTGAAATTGATAATCAAACTAATGTAGACTATACTGACCCAGTTATTACTGATGAATTGAATACTTCATTGATTAAATTTGTCTCTGGTAGTGTGAAACTTAATGGAGTAGAACTTGATAGCAGTAAATATACGTATGATGAAGGTAGTGGAGAATTATCTATAACTATTGATACTGTTGGTGCTTCACAAAAATCTACAATTACATTTGAAGTTGAAAAGAACGCTTAAATATTTAGGCGTTTTCTTCTTCAATAGACCATGTTAGATTTGTTTTGTAGGTGTTGTTGTTTACTAAATATGTTCTTAGTTCTAATAAAAGTTCTTCATTTTGTTCCATGGTAACAGTTGTTATTTTAGGTGTTTCTGATGTAGTATTTGAATAGATTAATGTTTTTTCTGTTGATAAGTAGTGCTTAGTTTTATTTTCATCAATAAATATTAATGCAAATGGTAAAGTATAATCATTTTCTGATGTTAAATCATCATCTATTTGTGCATAAAGGTTCCATGGCGTATTGTTTATTCTGGTATCTGTTATTTGAATTTCGATTTTTTCTGTTTTGGGACATATTATTGGGTTTAAACTAATTGGTTCTAATTTGAAAGATATAGTTGTTGGAGCACTATCTAAGGTTAAGTCTCCGGGATAAACTATTTCTATTGTTTTTGTTGTATAAATTACATTGTTGTAATCTTTTGCTGTAAATTTTATTTTTGTTCCAATTGGTAAGGTTGAGGTCATTGTGTGAGTAAAAAGTCCAACATCATCTGCCACTACTGGATATGTGGTGCTGTTATATTCTATTAAAACACTAGCATAATGTTAAAGCGTTGGTGCCATATAAAAATTCTCGTGATTCACTAGTGAATGTTACACTTGCATTTTCAAGAATTGTAAAACTTGGATTAGTGTTTCTAAACCAAAATGATGAGTTGCTTTTTGAAGTGTGAATAATAGTTGTATTTCCACCGATTTCTACTTTGTTACATTCTGCAACTTCATTACCTGTTGTAGTAGATGCATCACCGATGGTTATTTTTGAACTTATAATTCTTGTTAAACCATTGGGGTGAAAAATCATTTGTGGTCCTTCATAAGTGATGTTATTGTACTCAATTACTGTGTTTGCATAAGTATTACTTTCGGGCACATAAATAACTCCATAGTAGTTGTAACCTTTTATATCCATATTTTGAACAGTTACTTTGGTAGTATTACTTGATGTTACATTAATGGTATTTGAGGCACTTAAATTCTTCATATCTTCATAAGTGTATCTTGCATCTTGATATGTTCCATCAATTATTATATTTGTCTTTGTACTTGCTATTTTTATGCCAGATGTAAGTGTTATGTTTGCTCCGAAATAAATGTGTGTATAACTATTATTTTGTTCTAAAACTGTTTTTAATTCTTCACTTGTAAATACTACCACAGTTGCATCATTAATTATGGTCATATTTGTTCACCTTATAAAATATATTAGTAAATATTAATAAAAATGATAATATTAAATTACTTGATTTGCAAAATTAATTAATTTATTTTATAATTAGTTTGAAATGGAGTGAGTTTATTTATGTATAAAATTTTTATAGATACAAATTGGTTTTTTGATTTTTATAGAACAAAAGCCAAAGATAAAATAGTGGAAATGAAACCAATATTTAAGAAATATAAAAAATATTTTGTTAATACTGAACAATCTCGAGATGAATTTTATAGAAATAGGGTTAGAATTATAAGTGAGTTTGAAGAAAATTTAAAAAAGCAAATAAATTCAATTAATGATAATAGTTTTTTATATGATTTAGTAGAGTATGAAGACTATAAAAATAATATAATTGATGCAAATAATAAAATAAATAAGATGCTTATGAAGTGTACAAAAGTAAGAGATAATGTAGAAGAAGATCCTATTGCTAAAATGTATAGTGATTATAATGCTTTATGTTTAGAAAGCCCTGATGATATTGTTTTAAAGGCTGAAATAAGAAAAGCAAGAGGTAATCCACCATCAAGTAATAAAAATACATGTTGTGATGAAATTATATGGGAAACTTTATTAAAAAATTTAAAAAGTGATTTAATTATAGTATCTGGTGATGAAACATTTACAAGCAATTATGCATTTTTAAAAGATGAATATAAAAGAGTTGTTGGAAAAGATTTAATAGTTGTAAAACAACTTTATGAAGCAATTAAGGTATTAGGAGATTTACCTTCACCTGAATTAGAAGATATAGAAACTGTTATTTCAATTGATAAAGAAGTTGATGATTTTATAAATAATCTTTCAGACTCTAGTTGGGTTTCTATTGTTTATAAAAGTTTAAGAGAGCTTGGAGGTGTAGCAACTTTAAATGATTTATATGAAAAGGTTAATGAAATGATTTTATCTCAATATCCTGAAAAAGCATCAAATAAAAATATTGAAGCTACAGTAAGAGGGGTTCTTCAATATTTCTGTGGAAAATCATCATCTTTTAAAAATAAAATGGATTTATTTGAAAATATTAAACCCGGTGTTTGGGGTATTAAGAAAAATGAAGAAATGTGATTTAATTTGATTGCTTTTCTTTTTTTATTGCATATTTTTAAAAATTACATATATTAAATTAGGTGATATACATGGATGAAAGAGCTTTAAAAAAGGTGGTTTTAGATAGTGGCCATGGTGGTACGGATAGCGGAACTGTGGCTAATGGAATAGTGGAAAAAGACTACAATTTAAAGATAAGTGAATATATTCATAAAAGATTAGATGAAATGGGTATACCAAATGCAATGACTAGAACTAGCGATGTTACTTTAACCCCAAGTGAAAGACCTAAAAAAGTGCAAAGTTTTTATGGTAATGGAAGTGATGTTATTGTTGTTTCTAACCATATAAATGCAGGTGGGGGTGATGGTGCAGAAGTAATATATGCTTTGAGAAATAATGATACTTTTGCTAAGAAAATTGCTAAAGAGTTTGAAAATGTTGGTCAAAATGTTAGAAAGTATTATCAAAGAAGACTTCCTAGTAATCCAGCGAAAGATTATTACTATATAATGCGTGATACTCCGAATAATGAAACAGTTATTGTGGAATATGGATTTGCTGATTCTGATGGTGATGATGTTTCACAACTTAAAAATAATTGGGAAAATTTAGCTGAAGCTGTAACTAAAGCAATTGTGGAATATGCCGGAGGTAAATATGTTGCTCCATTGGATTCAAATTACTATACTGTTAAAAATGGGGATAGTTTATGGAGTATTTCTAGAAAATTTGGGGTATCTGTTTCTGAATTAAAAGAAGCAAATAACTTATCAAGTAACTTGTTAAGTATAGGTCAAAATTTAATAATTCCTGGTAAAGTACCTGAAAAAGAAAGTGATGAATATGCTGTTCAAAAAGGAGATACTTTATATAGTATAGCTAGAAAATTTAATACTACTGTTGATAACTTAAAATCATTAAATAATATTACAACTGATTCACTTGCTATTGGTCAAATACTTAAAATACCTGGTGAAGAAAGTATAAAAGAAAATACATATACTGTTAAAAAAGGAGATAGTTTGTATAGTATTGCTAGAGCTAATAATACAACTGTTGATAAGTTAAAAAATATTAACAATTTAACATCAAATAATCTAAGTATAGGTCAAGTGCTTAAATTACCAAGTGGTGATACTACTAAAGATAATGTAGTATACACAGTTCAAAAAGGCGATAGCTTATATAGTATTGCTCGTGAATATAGAACTACTGTTGATGCTTTAAAGAAATTAAATAATATTACATCTAATACATTAAGTATAGGTCAAAAACTATTGTTACCATAACAGTAGTTTTTTTGTAAATAATCCTTGATTTTCACCAGAAAATATCGTTTTATAGTATTTTCTGGTGAAAATGTGTTAAAAAAAGTCCAAAATTATTGTGTAATTTTGGATTTCTTTTTTAGTTTTAAAGCTTTTTCTTTTAAACTTTTTGTAAGATTTGGAAATGATTCAATGATTCTTTCATAAACATAGATATCATTTTTTATGAATTTTTTTATAGCATTTTTAATATCTAGTGTTGAATCTTTTTTAATATTTTTAGATACAAATTTTAATTTAAAGACAATTGTTAGTGAAATAATAACATCAATTATAAATAAAGTTATTAAAATAATAGATATAATTAAAATTGTTTTTTCTGATAATTTGTTTATGTTTGTTATAAAAAATGGTGTTGCAAACTTTATTGCTAGTACTCCAAGGATAGAAAATGGGGTCATTGTTTCTAAACAAATTCTTCCATTTATGTTAAATTTCATTTGAGAGTAATCCCACCATCTAAGTTTAAATATTTTTTCCATTAGAAAACTTGTGATATATTCAAGTAATGAGCAAGTAAACATTGTTAAAATAAATAAAACTAAAATATTATTTGTGTAGTTATGTAATAATAAATTTAATAAAATACATCCACATCCATATATTGGACAGCAAGGACCAAGTAGAAAACCTCGATTTACAAATTTTTTGTCTGTTATTAATGTTAACGTTACTTCCATTATCCAACCTAAAAATGAATAAATAAAAAATAATATACAATAGGAATAAAACATAGAAATCTCTCCTTATTCATTATTATACATTATTTCTTAGATTATGCCAAGATTAATGAATTTTTGTACATACTCCAGGGTCTGGAATATAAAAACAATGGCTTTTGTAACTTCCTGCTAGGTCTTGATTGTACCAAGTTTGTTTACATGAAGCTTTTTTTGTTGGTGAGTAAAACCATAGAGCATTAGTAGCGGGATGATAATATTCGCCGCGGACAATTCTTTGGGCAAGTTGTTTTTCTAGTGTTGTTGCTGAGGCATTAAATAGTGATGAATTAACTCCGGTGAATTGATTTGGTTGATAAATAGCATCATAAATACTATCAATGTTTTTAAATGTTAAGCAATCTGCTAAAACTCTATTGGCAACAACATTACCTACCATTAACATTCCAAGGTTACCTTCTCCGAGGGCTTCAGCTCGCATTATTCTTGCAAGCAAATCTAGTTCTCTATCTGTATAATTAAAAAGCATAATATCACCTTAATATAGTGTATGTTTTTATAATTAATCTGTTATTACTTCATCAATTTTATAATCATATTTGTCATTATCAATTTTTTCTATCATACATTCTTTATAGCATAAACCAATAGTTTTTATTTTATTTTTACTTAAAAATCTATCATAATATCCTTTTCCATAACCAACACGATAATTTTTTTTATCATAGCATATACCTGGTACAATACATATTGCATTGTCAAAATCAGTAACTATGTTTTCATTTGTTGGCTCAGGTATATTATATTTTCCTGGTGTTAAATCATTTAGATTTGTAACGTAACAAAAATACATGTTATTATCTATTATTTTGGGAACGGCAATATTTTTAGCATATAAAAAATAATTGATTATTTTTATTGTATCAACTTCACTATTAATCGAAATATAAATTAATAAAGTTTTAGAAGATAATATATCTTTGTTGTTAATAACTTTTTGATAAATTAAATTATCTTTAGTAACTTTGTTTTTGATATTATCTCTTTTTTCTTTATATTTTTTTCTTAAAAATTCTTTTTTCATATGTCTATTATAACAGATTGTTACATATATTTGTTGAAAATGCTAGTATTTTGTTAATTAATGTGTTATAATTTATCTGTTCTTGTAATTAGGGGCATGGTATAATGGTAGCATAGGAGTCTCCAAAACTTTTGATGGGAGTTCGATTCTCTCTGCCCCTGCCAAGCATTTGTTCGCTTTTAGCGATTTATATATAGCTAGCAAAATTGCTAGCTTTTTTCTATAGAAATTCTTTTAAAATTTCTTCTAAATATTTGTTATTTAACCAAAAACATTGTTTAGTATAATTAGTTGCTCCGGTTAAGTTATCTTTAACTGGTAATTTTAGTGTATCATCAGAATTTTGGGCATGAGGTCTTACATGACTAATTTTATTATCACTAATTTTAGGAAAGTTTGTTATTCTTCGCCCTCTTTTATCAATGTGATTAACAATATTTCCAGATTTTATTACTTCGTTAGTTTTGCTCCATACTTCTTTAATGTCTTTATCTACTATAGATTGAGGCATATTCCATAGTTTTATACCTTGAAAAACATAATCGTTTTTATCTTTTTTGAAAAGAAAAAACATATATTTGGTATTTTCAAATTCTTCTTTAATTTGAGATGTTTCCCAGGTTTCATTAGCAATACTTTCAAAACTAAAGTATGGAAATGGCATTGATTCTTTTATTCTCCCATTTTCTTCAATACGTATTGTTCGAGGAATAATATTGGCTTTTTGAAATTCATCGGTGTTTCTAAGATTTGATTTAACATTGAACATTCTTGAAATAATCATACTATTTAAGCTTTTTGAAGTTGATTTAATATGTAATTCTTCCATTAATTCTTTTTGAGTTTTTCCTTTATATTTATTTATAACATTTTCTATGAATTCATTAAATGTAACATTGTTGTTTTTTAGTACTTTTTCAACATCTTCACAATTACCTATATATTTTCTAACCAATATTGTCATATAAGATTGTCTTAGAGAAAATGCTCTTTGTCTTGCTTTGATGTTTGAAAATGGTTGTTCTTTTAATGGTGTATTTTTATTTCCTTTAGTGCATGCTCCGAGATACATAGTATCAGATTCTGATAATTCATGAGCTTTTCCTTCTTTTATTTTGTTTATTATATATTCATAATCTTTTTTAATTATTTCCAAATCTTCTTCTGGATAAGTATATAAAATTTCATGAGTTATAATTTGGTCTTCTTTAGGAATACTGTTTTCTGCTAGATACCAAATTATTTGGAGGCATTTATTCTTTTTCCAAAAAGAACTAGTTTCAAATGTATTTTTATATTCTTCTTTAAAATTAATATGATTTAAAGATAATCTTTCTTTTGCACTGAGGGTGCCATTTTTGTTTCTGATATAAGGAGTTACTTTTAGTTCAATTCCAGCTTCTTTAAAGTCTGCTTCAGCATTTGAATTTATTTCATAACCATAAAGGTCTGTTTCAAGAAGTTGACCAAATCTGCCTTTGTTGGAAGTTTTTTCATTAGAACTTTCTGTTCTTCTTTTTAATTCTTTGAATGTTTTACCAATAGCACTTTTTGCTAAAGCTTGTATTTCTTCTTTGGTATAAATTTTTTTCATGAATCCTCCTTTTGATCTTGTTTTTTTTGTAAATTTGTTATAAAATTAATAGGTAAGTACTTGATCTTTGCACTTATTTACATTATAATATAAATGTTTCTAAATAACAATTGCTTGGAGGTAGTTTATGGAAAAAACAGTTGTAGAATTATTTGCGGGTGTAGGTGGATTTAGATGTGGCTTAAATAATGTTTCATTAGTTAATAATAAAACTGTTGAAGATGGCAATTGGAATTTTGTGTGGGCTAATCAGTGGGAACCGGCTACAAAATCACAAGAAGCTTTTTTCTGTTATACAAAAAGGTTTGGTGAAAATCATGCAAGTAATGTTGATATATTTAAAGTTAATAAAAGAGAAATTCCAAATCATACTCTTTTAGTTGGGGGCTTTCCTTGTCAAGATTATTCTGTTGCTCAAACTCTTGCAAATAGTAAGGGGATTGAAGGTAAAAAGGGTGTTTTATGGTGGGCAATAAATGACATTTTAAAGATTAAAAAGCCACCATTTGTGTTTTTGGAAAATGTTGATAGATTGTTGTTATCACCAGCTAAACAAAGAGGAAGGGATTTTGGAATAATTTTAAGAAGCTTTTTTGATAATGGCTACGGAGTAGAATGGCGTGTTATAAATGCTGCGGATTATGGAATGCCTCAGAAAAGAAGAAGAGTTTATATTATTGCTTTTCATAAAAGTACTAAATACTATAAAAAAATGAAAAAGAAAGATATAAAAGATATTATAAATAAAGATGGAATTTTTGCTAAAAGTTTTAAGATAAAAGATAGTGATAGTGAAATAGTATCTACTAATGTAAGAAAAGATACTTATGAAAATTTAATTGATGTAAATAATAATTTTAAAATGGAATTTTTAAATGCTGGAGTTATGATTGATGGTAATATATTTACAACTAAAGTTGAAAGTGATTGTAATAAGTTGTATCCTTTAAAAAATATTAGAGAAAAAGATGATGTTTTAGAAAAGTATTTTTTAACTGATGAAAAAATAGAAAAATTTAAATATTTAAAAGGAAGTAAAAGAATACCTAGAGTTAAACCAAATGGGGATGCGTATTTATATTCTGAAGGTTCGATGCCTTTTCCTGATAATTTGGATAGTCCAGCTAGAACAATGTTAACATCAGAATCTGGTATTAGTCGTTCAACTCATGTTATAGAAGATTATAAAACAAATAAATTAAGATTTTTAACTCCGGTAGAATGTGAAAGAATTAATGGTTTTCCAGATGATTGGACAAATACAGGAATGAGTGATAAGAAAAGATACTTTATGATGGGAAATGCGTTAGTAGTAGAAATTGTTAAAAGAGTTGGTAATGTTTTAGAACAAATTGTCGAAGAAGAGTAAATTAGCTTTACATCTTCTTTTTTTGGTGTTATAATATGTTTCCCTCGGAAGGAATGGTATTATGAGAGATATAATAAGTTGTTATATTAATTTATCTAATAATGATTTATCACTAGTTTTACATTGTAGATTAAGAGAATTTTATGCATATAAAAAGGCTTGTGAAATAGCAATAGAATATTTATATGCAAATAATTATAAAGGTTTAATAGAAATATCTTTAGATAAAAGTAGAGAAAGTATAAGTAAATTAATTACTTTAGCTAATATTAGAATGATTAAACCTGATGTAACTGAAGATAGTGTTGATATAAATGTTGATAATGTAATTTTTGTTTTAAGAGAAATTATGTATAATTATATTGGTAGAATAAAAGCTTTAGGACATGATTTATATAGTGATACACCAGTTTTAGAAAGAGAAGTTGAAATAAATAATTATTTTGATAAATTAATAAATAATTTAAAAGAAAAAGAAGAAGAATTAATATTAAAAAGAGAAAAGATTTCCAATTAGGAAATTTTTTTCTTTTAATTAGAGAAAAATAATGCTATAATTAATTTAAGATAGAGGTGTGATATGAAAAAGGTTATTATATTAATAATGTTGTTAATTATATTAGGGGGATGTAAGAAAAATACTAATGAACTTATAATGGTTACAGAAGCTGGATTTGCTCCATATGAATATTATGATGGAGGAGAAATTGTTGGGGTAGATGTTGATATAGCTAAAGAAATTGCTAAATATTTAGGTAAAACTTTAGTAGTTAAAGACATTGCTTTTGATTCAATTATTAATGAAGTTAAAGCTGGTAAAGCTGATTTTGGTGCTGCTGGTATTAGTTATAGTGATGATAGAGCTAAAAATGTGGATTTTTCTATTAATTATTCTGTAAGTAAACAAGTAGTTATTGTAAGTAATAATAGTAATATTAATAATGTAAATAATATAAGTAATAAAAAAATAGCTGTTCAACTTGGAAGTATTGCAGATACTTTTGTTACTGAAAATTTTAAGAATGCAAGTATTGTAAGACAAAAGAAATATTTAGCAGCGATTGAAGATTTAAAAGTAGGTAAAGTAGATTGTGTAGTTATGGATGAACTTCCTGCTAAAGAAATTGTTGCAAGTAATAGTGGTATTAAAATACTTGATGGAAGTCTAACTAATGATTCATATGGAATGGTTGTTAAAAAAGGTAATAAAGAATTATTAGATGCAATTAATACTGTTTTAGAAAAGTTAAAAAATGAAGGTAAAATTGATGAATATATAATTAATCATACTGAAAAATAGGTGAATTATGGTAGAGAAATTTTATGATAGTTTTATTTATGATGGAAGATATAAATATATTTTTGAAGGGTTATTTAATACTTTAATTATTGCTTTATTTGCTTGTTTAATTGGGGTTTTTATAGGAATTCTTATAGCAATTGTTAGACACAATCATGATACAAATGGTAAATTAAAGATATTAAATAAATTAGTTACATGGTATGTAAATGTTGTAAGAGGGACACCGGTGTTGTTACAATTAATGATTATTTATTATGTTATATTTAAGTCTGTTGATATTAGTATAGTTATTGTGGGGATTTTAGCTTTTGGACTTAATTCTGGAGCTTATGTTTCGGAAATTATTAGGTCTGGTATTAATTCAATTGATAAAGGTCAAATGGAAGCTGGATTATCTTTAGGACTTAATTATCGAAAGGTTATGAGATATATTATTATGCCTCAAGGGATTAGAAATGTTATGCCTGCTTTAGGAAACGAATTTATTACATTAATTAAAGAAACTTCAGCGGGGGCTTATATAGGTATTATGGAACTTACAAAAGCAAGTGATATTATTGCATCAAGAACTTATGATTATTTCTTTCCTTTGATAATTATTGCATTAATATATTTGGTTATTACTTTGGGATTAACTAAATTCGTTAATAAAATGGAGGTAGGACTAAATGCTAAGTGTTAAACATTTGAAAAAGAATTTTGGTAAAAATACAGTTTTAAAAGATATTAGTTTTGATGTTAGTGTTGGAGATATTATAGCAATTGTTGGTCCTTCAGGAAGTGGAAAAAGTACATTGCTAAGATGTCTTAATATGATTGAAGTACCTAGTAGTGGTAAAATAATTTTTGAAGGAACTAATTTGGTAGATAAAAATACTAATTTGCCTTTAACTCGTCAAAAAATTGGAATGGTTTTTCAACAATTTAATTTGTTTAATCATTTAAGTGTTTTAGATAATTTAATGCTTGCTCCAGTTAAACTTAAAGTTATGGGTGAAGGTAGTGCTAAGAGAAAAGCAATGAATCTTTTAGAGAAAATTGGTTTAAAAAATAAGGCATCGAGTTATCCATCAAGTTTATCTGGTGGTCAAAAACAAAGAGTAGCAATAGTTAGAACTTTAATGATGGACCCGGATATTATTTTGTTTGATGAACCAACAAGCGCGCTAGATCCTGAGATGGTTGGAGAAGTACTTGATTTAATTAAAATGGTTGCTGAAGAAAATAAAACAATGATTATAGTTTCTCATGAAATGAATTTTGTAAAAAGTATTGCAACAAGAATATTATTTTTAGATAATGGTAAAATATTATTTGATGGAAGTAATAAAGAGTTTTTTAATAATAAAAATGAACGAATAAAAATGTTTTTGCAAAAAGTTGAAAAATAAAATTGCAATTGATTATATTGTTTGGTATAATTTAATAGAGAATAAGGAGAGGATTTTAGATGAATGCAATTAATGTTAGAAGTGAAATTGGTCCACTTAAAAAAGTGCTTTTGCATAGACCTGGAAATGAACTTTTAAATTTAACACCTGATTCATTAAGTAGATTATTATTTGATGATATTCCTTTTTTACCTGATGCTCAAGCTGAACATGATGAGTTTGCTAGAGCTTTAAAAGAAAATGGTATTGAAGTTGTTTATTTAGAAGATTTAATGGCTAGTGTACTTGAAATAAGTGATGAAATTGAAGATAAATTTATTAGACAATTTATCTATGAAGCTGGTATAACAACACCAAAATATAAAAATTTAGTTTTTGATTATTTAAAGAGTTTTAATAATAAAAAAGAACTTGTATTAAAAACTATGGAAGGTATAAAAATTGAAGAAATAAGTAGAGCCAAAAGGAACGTTGAAAAATCTTTAGTTGACTTAGTTAGTGAAGAATCTGAGTTTTTAGCTGACCCAATGCCAAATCTTTATTTTACAAGAGATCCATTTGCTAGTGCAGGTAATGGGGTAATTTTAAATAAAATGTATTCTGTTACAAGAAATAGAGAAACAATTTATGCAGAATATATATTTAATTATCATCCTGATTTTAAAGATAAATTAGATAAATATTATGATAGATATTTACCATATCATATTGAAGGTGGGGATGTTCTTAATTTAAATAGTCATACTCTTGCTGTTGGTATTTCACAAAGAACTGAAGCTGCAGCGATTGATGAACTAGCTAAAAATTGTTTTAAAGACCCAAATTGTAAGATTGATACAATTTTAGCTTTTAATATACCTGAATCTCGTGCTTTCATGCACTTAGATACAGTATTTACTCAAATTGATTATGATAAATTTACATATCATCCAGGTATTATGGATACACTTCAAGTTTTTGAAATAACTGAAGGAGATATTCCAGATTCTGATGAAGACTTAAATGTTGTGGAAGTAAATGGTTCATTAGAAAGTATTTTAGAAAAATATTTAGGTAGAGATATAACTTTAATTCCATGTGCCGGTGGAGAAAAGATTTCTTCAGAAAGAGAACAATGGAATGATGGAACTAATACATTATGTATTGCTCCAGGTGTAGTTGTTGTTTATGATAGAAATAATATTACTAATAATATTTTAAGAGAACATGGTATTCATGTAATTGAAGTAAGTAGTGCAGAATTATCTCGTGGTAGAGGTGGCCCTAGATGTATGAGTATGCCACTTGTTCGTGAAGATATTGAAGAAGTAACTGTAGAAAAGAATGAAAGTATACCTACAATAAAAATAGAAGATTTTATTAAAATAGAAAATGTTAATAAAGTAGATTTAAGAGGCAGAAATTTCTTAACATTACTAGATTATACACCAGAAGAAATTAGATATTTATTAGATTTATCTAAAGATTTAAAAGATAAAAAGAGAAATGGTGTAGAACATAGATATTTAAAAGGTAAAAATATTGTATTATTATTTGAAAAGACTTCAACTAGAACTAGATGTGCATTTGAAGTTGCTGGAATGGATTTAGGTATGGGTGTTACTTATTTAGACCCTGGTTCTTCACAAATGGGTAAAAAAGAATCTATTAGTGATACAGCAAAAGTTTTAGGTAGAATGTATGATGGTATTGAATATCGCGGATTTGACCAAAAGATTGTGGAAGAACTTGCAGAAAATGCTGGCGTTCCAGTTTGGAATGGTTTAACTACAGAATTCCATCCAACACAAATGCTTGCAGATGTCTTAACTGTTGAAGAAAATTTTGGACATTTAAAAGGTATCAAACTTGTATTTATGGGTGATGCTAGAAATAATGTTGCTAATTCATTAATGGTTGTATGTGCTAAAATGGGAATGCATTTTGTAGCATGCGGACCAAAGAGTTTATGGCCAAATGAAGAATTAGTAAGTAAATGTATGGAAATTGCTAAAGAAAATGGTGGTTCTATATCTATGAATGAAAATGTTATGGAAGCAACAAGAGATGCAGATGTTATTTATACAGATGTATGGGTTTCTATGGGTGAACCAGATGAAGTATGGAATGAAAGAATTAATTTACTTAAACCTTATCAAGTTAATATGGATGTTATGAATAATGCAAGGCCAGATGCAATATTCTTACATTGCTTACCTTCATTCCATGATTTAAATACAACAATTGGAAAAGATATATATAGTAAGTTTGGTTTAAAAGAAATGGAAGTTACTGATGAAGTGTTTAACTCATCAAAATCTAAAGTATTTGATCAAGCTGAAAATAGATTACATACAATAAAAGCTGTAGTTTATGCAACTATGAGGGAAGATAATGAGTAAAATAGTAATTGCCTTAGGTGGTAATGCTTTAGGTAAAAATCCAGAAGAACAAATGAATTTACTAAAAAATGTGGCAAAGATTATTGTTAGTCTTGTTAAAAATGGTGAAGAAATTGTTCTTACTCATGGGAATGGTCCTCAAGTTGGACAAATAGCTTTAGCAATGGAGTATTCTTCTAAAGGAGAAGCTAATACTCCATTCATGCCATTTCCTGAGTGTGGGAGTATGAGTCAAGGTTATATTGGTTACGGATTACAACAATGTATTCAAAATGAATTAAAAAAAGAAGGTATTGTTAAATCATGCGTGACTTTAATAACACAAGTTCTAGTTGATGCAAAAGATAGTGCTTTTTCTAATCCAACTAAACCTATTGGAATGTTTTATAGTAAGGAAGAGGCTTTAAAACAAGAACAGGAAAAAGGTTATACTTTTGTAGAAGATGCAGGACGTGGGTATCGTAGGGTTGTACCATCTCCGATGCCAATAGATATTGTTGAAGCGGAAGCTATAAAGAATTTAATTCAACAAAGTTCACTTGTAATTGCTGCAGGTGGTGGAGGTATTCCTGTTATTAGTGATGGGAATAACTTAAAAGGAGTTGAAGCTGTTATTGATAAAGATAGAACAGCATCTCTTCTTGGTAAATTAATCGGGGCAGATAAGTTATTAATCTTGACTGCTGTTGATAAAGTTTCAATTCATTATAATACTGATTTTCAAATTGATTTGGATGAATTAAGTGTTGATGATGCGTTAACTTATATTAAAAAGGGAGAATTTGCAAAAGGGAGTATGTTACCAAAAGTTGAAGCATGCTTGGATTTTGTGAAAAACTCTAATCGTGTTGCAATAATAAGTTCTTTAGAAAAAGCTGAAGATGCAATATTAGGAAAAACAGGTACAGTAATAAAGGAGGAAAATTAAAATGGCAAATGCTAAGAAAAAGGCTAAAACAATGTTATCGTCTTTTTCAATTATTCTAATACTTATATTTGGTCTTGGAATATTATCACATTTACTTCCGAATGCTAAGTTTGTAGGAGATACATTAGTTGATGGAAGTGGTACTGTTGGAGCAACATTATCTCAAGTATTAATGGCTCCGATTAAAGGTTTTGAAAATGCTATTGATGTTAGTATTTTCATAATGATGCTAGGTGGTATGCTTGCAGTTATTAATAAAACTGGAGCATTAGAAACTGGTATTAAAGTGTTGGTTCATAAACTTAAAGGAAGAGAAATTTGGTTAATTCCAATTCTTATGACAATCTTCTCAGTTTGTGGAACAACATATGGTATGCTTGAAGAAACTGTAGGTTTCTATGTATTATTATCAGCTACAATGATGGCTGCTGGAATGGACCCATTAGTTGGTTCTGCAGTTGTACTTCTTGGTGCTGGTAGTGGATGCTTAGGTTCTACGATAAATCCATTTGCAACAGGTGTTGCACTAAGTGCTCTTCCAGAAAATATCGCAGCTGATCATGGATTTGTAATATTAATTGCAACATTCTTATGGTTAACAACTTTAATTGTTTCAATTCTATTTGTTATGAATTATGCTAAAAAGGTTCAAAAAGATAAAGGTTCAACTTTCTTATCTTTAAGAGAACAAAAAAATGCTGAAAAATCATATGGTAGATTTGAAGATAAAAAGGAAGAAGTTAAGTTATCAACTACACAAAAAATTACATTAATATTATTTGGATTAACATTCCTTGTAATGGTTATAGGTTTCATTCCTTGGGGTAAATTCAATATTACAATATTTAATAAATTTACAGGTTGGTTAACTGGTGCTCCATTAGGTGACTGGTGGTTCTACGAAGCAGCTTTATGGTTCTTAATCATGTCAATCATTATTGCAATTATTAATAAACTTGGTGAAAAAGGGTTTGTTGATACATTTGTTGATGGTGCTGATGATATGATTGGTGTTATTCTAGTTATTGCAATAGCTAGAGGTGCTAGTGTACTTATGGCAGAAACTCATTTAGATAATTATATTATCTTTAATGCCGCAGATTTCTTAAGTAAAGTGCCTGAATTATTATTCGTTCCACTTAACTATTTATTACATGTAGTATTATCATTCTTAGTTCCATCTAGTAGTGGTCTTGCTACATTATCTACACCAATTATTGCTCCACTTGCTGCACAACTTGGTTATAGTGTTGAAGTTTCAATTATGACTATGGTTGCTGCAAATGGTTTAGTTAATTTAATTTCTCCAACTTGTGGTGCTATAATGGGTGGTCTTGCTTTAGCTAAGGTTGAATATTCAACTTGGTTTAGATGGGCTATCAAATTAGTAATTCTAATTGGTATTCTAAATATGTTTGTTTTAAGTGTATTTAGTTTAATAGTTTAAAATTTAGGCTCTTCGAAAAGTAGTGAGGAGCTAAAATAACTCCCCATCAGATTCCGAAGAACCGTTATATCAATTTTTAATTTATAAAAACTGTCCGTAGGTAAGAATATTGGAAGATTAAAAAAGTAGATTTTTGTTAAATCTACTTTTTATCTCCTAGAATACGTTTTAGGATTGTGCTTGCTTTTTGTTGTTCTTGACTTGAGTATGGTGTTGATGATAAAGTCTTCTTTAAGTCCTTGTCATTCATTGGGGTAACAGTTGTTATTATTTGTTCTATTGTATCATTATCTAGTAATTGTTCTCCCATTTCTTTTAATCTTTGATATAAGTAATCTAAATCTTCTATAAAAGAAACTTGCATGTAAGAAAATATTTTTCTTGCTTTTTTAAATGCTAAATTTTTGTTAATGTCTACGAATGGAAACTCTTGATATAAATCATATGAAATGAAAAATCTATAATATGAACAACCTAAGTTTGGTGTTATGTTTGATTTAGCTTTTTCATTTTTTTCAATATTCATTGGTACAAGAAAATGTCTTATATATTGTTGATAAGTTGTATCTTTTTCATTTTGTTTTGAGTCCCAAGTTGGGTCAATTGCAAAAATACCATGAATATTATATTTATCATCATTTAAATAAACTGCGATGGAATCATGTCCTGCTTTTTTCTCATTTTTAGGTGTCCATAATATCTTTTCAACAGGAATATCTAAAACTCCACATAAACCAAAAAGATAATTTGTAAAACCTGCACAAACTATTTTATCACATTTTAATATTTCTGCTAAACTTCTACTTATTGTTTCATCTTCATGACTTTCTTCTTTTTTATAAATTCTTGATTTAACAATATTATAAGCATAAAATAAGCTTTCAGTTGGTGAATAATTTTTGTCTTTAACTTCTTCTATAATAGATAGTAATTTGTTATACATTTCTATTAAATCTTTTAAAGACATTTCTTTTCCTTCATTGTATTTATCATAAAAAGTTACGTTTTCATGAATATATGGACTTCTAAGTATTTCTAGTGTATCTTGTAGTGATAAGTCTATCATATTTAAATAGATTTTTCTTTTAGTAAGAAGTACTTTGGTTGGTAAATCATTTATTGTTTCTAATTCAAATGTTGGTGTTGTTGATTTAATTAATTCATAAAGTTTAGAATAAGATAATATAGTTTGTACCTTGTCTGGTATTAATTTTAAATTTATTTCATTAAAATCCATTGATGTAAGTATTGGATTGTTTAAAAAGTTTATATAATCTTCTTCTGATTTAAAAGTCAATCTTAAAACATTACTATTTTCATAGTAATCTGCTACTTTATCATTTTTGTAAAGTTCGTTTTTAGAGATAATAATATCAATTTTTAACATACAAAACCCCTTCTTTGTAGAGAGTATATTATCATTTTTACACTTGTTTGTCAATAAATTTAGGGTATTAAATTGAATAATCTAATATTTTAGTTTAAAATAATAATGGGTGAGTAATTGTGAAAACAATAAAAGACATAGATTTAAAAAATAAAAAAGTTGTTATTAGAGTAGATTATAATGTACCAGTTGAAAACGGTGTTATTAAAGATAATTCTAAGATAGAAAAAAGTTTAAAGAGTATTAATTATTTACTTGAAAATAATTGTAGAGTTGTAATACTTAGTCATTTTGGAAGAATTAAAAGTGAAGAAGATAAAACTAAGAATAGTTTAAAGATAGTTGCAAAAGAACTTGCTAATTTGTTAGGTAGAAATGTTAAATTTTTAGATAATTGTTATGGTGAAAAAGTAAAAAGTATTGTTGATAATTGTAGTTTAGGTGAAGTAATATTACTTGAAAATACTAGGTTTATGGACATTCCAGAAAAAAAAGAAAGTGGAAATGATTTAGCTTTAGCAGAATTCTGGGCAAGTTTAGGTGAAGTATATATTAATGATGCTTTTGGCTCTATGCATAGAGCTCATGCTTCAACTGCTGGTATTGCTAAGTTTATACCTCATGCTATTGGTTTTTTAGTTATGAATGAACTTGAACATTTAAATATTTTGATTTCTGGTACACCACATCCATTTACAGTGTTTATGGGAGGGGCTAAGGTTGATGATAAACTACCTATTATTAAATCATTAATTGATAGATGTGATTATTTATTAGTTGGTGGTGGTATTGCTAATTCATTTTTAAAAGCTAAAGGTGCTGATGTTGGAAATAGTATTGCCACTAGTGATGAAGAAATTTTAAATGAATTAAAAAAATTAATGGATGAAAATAAAGGTAAAATTGTCTTACCAGTTGACTTTACTATTGATGATGGTGTTATTTATGATGTTGGAAGTAAAAGTATTGATGTTTATAAAAAATATATAGATAATAGTAAAATTGTCTTTGTAAATGGTACTTGTGGTAAGTTTGAAGATGAAAGATTTATGGAAGGTACAAGCAATTTATTTAAGGTTTTAAGTGAAGCGAGATGTAAGGTAATCGTTGGAGGCGGAGATACAGCATCGGCATGTAAGAAGTTTAGTTCTGAGGATAAATATTATTTTATATCTAGTGGTGGTGGTGCTACACTTGAGTATATTGCTGATGGTACATTAAAAGCTTTAGAATGGATGGAGTAAAATGAAGTATTTAATTTGTAATTTTAAAAATAAATTACTTAAAGATGATATTTTAAAATATAATAGAAATTTGGGAGAAATAGAAACTAAAGTTAAATTAGTGTTATGTCCTCCTTCTATATATTTGTCCTTATTTGATAAAAATGGTTATGATTTAGGTGTTCAAGATATTAGTTCTTTTATGGATAGAACAATTACTGGAGAAATAGAAGCTAATCAAATAAAAAGTTTGGGAGCAACATATGTTATTGTTGGGCATAGTGAAAGAAGAATATATAAGCATGAAATAAATATAGACTTTATTAATAAGATAAATAATGCTTTAGAAAATAATTTAAATGTTATATATTGTGTTGGTGAAACATTAAGAGATAAAGAAAATGGAAGTACATTTGAAATTCTTGAAAAACAAATTAGTGAAGTTTTAAATAATGTAGAAATTAAAAATATTATGATTGCTTATGAACCGGTTTGGGCGATAGGCACTGGTAATGTTCCAAGTATTAAAGAAATAAAAGAAAATATAGAATTTATTAGTGATTTGCTGTATGAAAAATATGAATGTAAGTTAGATATTTTATATGGTGGTAGTGTAAATGATGAAAATATTGGTGAATTATGTAGCATTAAAGGTTTGAGTGGTTTTTTAGTAGGGGGAGCATCTTTAGATGTTAATAAAGTTAAAGGTATGATTTTGGAAATGGAGAAGTAGAAATACTTCTTATTTTATGTATAAAAGTAGATGTTAAAAGCATAATATTAGTAACCGTAAAAAAATTACGAAAAGTATTGACATATTAAAAAGGAGATTATATAATGAATGTAAGGAGTGATATTATGCTTTGTAAATTTAAAGTTAAAGGTTATAAAGGATTTGATAATGAAATAGTTTTAGATTTTGAAAAACATAAAGATTATCAATTTAATAAAAACTTAATTAAAGATGATGTTATTAATAAAGCTATTATTTATGGTAAAAATGGTTCTGGTAAAACTAATATTGGTTTGGCTTTATTTGATATTACTTTTCATTTAACAGATAAAAATAAAAATATGGAACCTAAAATTATAGAGAATTATTTAAATATAGATACTAATCATAAGTATGCAGAATTTTATTATGAATTTAAGTTTGGTAATGACAGAATTGTTTATAAATATAGAAAAATAAATCTATATAGAATTTTAAAAGAAGAATTGTATTATAATGATAAAAAAATAATAGAATATGATTTTGTAAATCCCAAAAATAATGTTATTGATATTGAAGAAGCTCAAACATTAAACTGGAAATATAATGATGATGATTTGTCTGTAGTTAAGTATATTTGTAATAATACGATATTTACAAAAAATGTTGCTTTACCTAAGTTAATGGAATTTGTAAATTCAATGTTATGGTTTAGAAGTGTAGAAGCTAATGGTTTTATTGGTCTTAGAAATAATACTAATAAATTAGATAATATTATTATTGAAAATGGAAAAACTAAAGCATTTGCTAAGTTTTTAGCTGAAAATGGTATTAACTATGATTTAGTGGAAATTGAAGTGCCAAATGGGAAGGTTTTAGGAGTTAAAAAGAATGGGAAAATTACTACTTTTGAAAGCATTGTATCTTCTGGAACAAAAGCTTTATGGTTATATTATTGTTGGGAAATATATTTTGAAAAAGTTAAGTTTTTGTTTATAGATGAATTTGATGCAACATATCATTTTGAACTTGCTGCTAAGATTGTTGAAAGATTAAATGCTCATGATGGATTTCAATCTGTGCTTACAAGTCATAACACTTACTTAATGTCTAATAGATTATCAAGACCTGATGCAACATTTATTTTAACTAAAGAATATGTTAAATCTTTGGCATTTTGTACACAAAAAGAACTTAGAGAAGCACATAATATTGAAAAAATGTATCGAGAAGGAGGGTTTATTGATTAATGGATAAAATATTATTTATATGTGAGGGTGAAAAAACAGAAAAAAAGTTTTGTAATCTCATAATAGATAGATATTTTATCGATAATAAGAAACCTAAAGAATATGTTGCTTTTGGTGCTAATATTTATAGCTTGTATGATGAGATGTCTAAAGATAGAGACTTAGATATAATTGAGTTAATAAGAGAAAAAGCTAAATTAAAAAAGGATATAGCAACATATGAAAAACTTACGATGGGTGGTTTTGATGAAGTATATTTAATATTTGATTATGACTTTCATGCTCCACAATATAGTTTTGAAAAAATTTTAGAAATGGCAGAATTTTTTGATAATGAAACAGAAAATGGAAAACTTTATATTAATTATCCAATGATGGAATCTTTTAAACATTTTAAATCTATTCCAGATGAGGATTTTAATAATTATAAAATAAGTAAAGAAGAATGCTTAGAGTATAAAAAAATAGTTGGTGATGTTAGTTGTATTAAGCATTTTAATGATATAACATTACCTATACTGGGTATTATGATTAAACAAGTGTTAGATAAATATGGGGTTATATCAAAGAAACAGTTAAATAATTATGAAACATACTTAAATGAATTTTCTCAATCTAATTTACTTCATTTGCAAAATAAAAGTTTAAGCAAAGATAGTAAAATATTTGTCTTAAATACAAGTATATTATGGGGATTAGATTATTTTGGAAAAGATAAGTTTGATGAATATAATAAGATAGAGTTTGAATAGCTTTATCTTTTTTGGTGAATTTTTCGTGATTTTTGACATAAAACATCATTAGTTTACGAGAATTGACAGTGTTCGACAAAAGTTTTTGTAGCTTTTTAATATTTAGTGACTTATAATGGAGATGTAGGGAGAAAGAAATATATTTTTGAAAGGAAAATGAAACACATGAAAAAACAGGTTAAGGTAGTTGTCGTAGATGATAACGAGGCAGTGATAAGGAGTGTTAAAGATTACTTTAAAGATAGTGAAATTATTTCAGTTATTGGGGGTTTTACTAACGGAAAGGACGCTTTAAATTATTTATTACAGTATCCAGATCAATATGATCTATTAATGTTAGATTTAATTCTAACACAGTTCGATGGAATTAGAATTATCGAAGAACTTAAAAATCACAATATAAATAAGAAAATAATGGTTTTATCAAGTTTTAAAGATGATTTTACAATCAGAAGAGTTCAAGCTTTGGGAGCAAGTTACTTTATGCTTAAACCAGTTGATATGGAAATAGTTAATAGTAGAATAATGGATTTAGTTACTCACAAAGATGAATTGCAATTTGTTAAAGCCAATAAGATAGAAGTTGAAGTTAGTACTTTATTACATGATTTAGGAATACCTAGTCATGTAAGGGGTTATGAGTACATAAGAGAGGGTGTTTTATTACTTTTTGCAAATAATGGTGTTGCTTCTTTAGTAACAAAAGAAATTTATCCGAAGATTGCTAATAAGTATCAAACTACTTCTTCAAGAGTTGAAAGAGCTATTAGACATGCTATTGAAATTAGTTGGACTAGAGGAGATATTAAACTCATGGAAGATTTGTTTGGTAATAGTATTGATTTTGATAGAAGTAGACCAACAAATTCTGAATTTTTATCAACAATTGCTGATAGATTTAGATTAAATGCTAGAGAATTAATTGCTTAAGTTCTGATGATACAGAACTTTTTTATTGAATTTTATTTTTTGTTGTGCTATCATTTTATTGAAGGTGAAACATGAAAAAGATATTAACAATTATATTAGATGGTTTTGGAATTCGTGAAGAAGAAAAAGGAAATGCTATTAAAGAAGCACATATGAATACATTTAATTCATTGTGGGATAAGTATCCTCATGCTCTTTTAGGTGCTAGTGAATCATCTGTTGGTCTTGCACCTGGTCAAGCTGGTAATAGTGAAGTTGGACATATGACTATTGGGGCTGGAAGACTTCTAAAACAAAATGAGATACTTGTTAATGATTTTTTATCATCTCCAGATATGGAAAATAAAAATGTTATTAAATTACTTGAAAATAAAGATAAAGATATTCATATAATGGGACTTTGCAGTGATGGTAATATTCATGCTGGTGTTGATGATTTTGTTAATATGTATAAATTTTTAGTTAATAATGGTTTTAGTAAGATACATTTTCATTTAATAACTGATGGTAGAGATACTGGTGTTCATGATGCAATGAAGTATGTTAATATGATTAAAGATGTAATTAAAGAATATGGTGTTGGGGAAATTGCTAGTGTATGTGGCAGATTTTATGCTATGGATAGAGATGAAAATTGGGATAGAACTAAAACTTATTATGATTTAGTAACTATGGGAAAAGGAATAAGTTCTATAAATATAGAAAAATCTATTGAAAGTAGTTATGGAAAAGGAATAACAGATGAATTTATAAAACCAATTGTATGTAGTAGAAATAATATTAAAAATGGTGATATTATTATGTGGATGAATTATAGAGCTGACAGAGCTAAACAAATATTATCATCAATTGTTAATTGGAGTTCTTTTGAAGGTTTTAGTGTTTCTAATATGAAAGATACTTTAGTATTTAGTTTTTTACCTGTTGATAAAAAAATTAAAACATATAATTTGATAGAACCAACAACTGTTAAAAATTCACTAGGGTTGTATTTAAGTGAACTTGATTTTACTCAAGCTAGAATTGCTGAAAGTGAAAAGTTTCCTCATGTTACTTACTTTTTTGATGGTGGTGTTGATGGCAAGATTAAAGGATGTGATAAGTTTCATATTCCTTCACCAAGTGTTGCGACTTATGATTTAAAACCTGAAATGAGTTGTATTGATGTTACTAAAAGAGTAATATTATCAATGCGTAATGATTATGATTTTATTTTAGTTAATTTTGCTAATCCTGATATGGTTGGTCATACGGGAGTTATGGAAGCTGCAGTTAATGCTTGTAGTGCTGTTGATATTTGTTTGAGTAAAATAATTGAAAAAGCTGAAGAAAATTTTTATAAAGTTATTATTCTAGCAGATCATGGTAATGCTGATACAATGATTAATGAAGATGGTAGTATTTGTACTACTCATACAACTAGTAAAGTTCCATTTATTATTTGTGATGATAAAGTTAAATTGAAAAGTGAGGGAACTCTTGTTAATGTTGCTCCAACAATTCTTGATTATATGGATATAGCAATACCAAAAGAAATGGAAGGCACAGAATCATTAATAATAAAAGATTAGGAGGTTTTTATGTATTATTATATAGTTGATGGAAATGAAATTTTGAAGTATGAAGTTAGTTTTGATTTAGAAAAAGTAAAAGAATTACAAAAAAAATTATTTAGAGATTGTAGTATCGAAAGAGCTGGAAGTTATTTATGTTATGGAATTCCTAGACGTAATCCTTTGACAATTTATAATAAGTTTGAATATAAACAAGTCGGTGTTCAAGATGATTTTTATGGGGATAGAGATATATATCAAGTTGATTATGTTGAAATTGTAAAACCAAAATTATATAACTTAATTGATGAAATAATTGCTGGTGATGTAGAAGCTTTAAAAGATGTTGTAATGTATGTTGCTAAAAAGCCTGATGATGAAAATACTAGAGATATAAATTACTATTACTATACTCTTCAAAGAATGTTTAAAATGAGACTTGTTGAAACTTTAGATGTTTCTATATATAATAAGGTTAGAGAATTTTTGGGTGGAGAAATATTAAAAAATAATGATTTAAAATTAGTTCTTAACAAAAAAAATAATTAAGAACTTTTTTTGTTTATGAAAAAGTTTCGAAAATTGCACGTTTTTGCTTGATTTTTCATAGAATTTAATGTTATAATGGAATACGTATGGCTGCGTAGATGTGCGAGGTTACCGATACACTAGGATTAGTTGGTAGTAAAAATAGTAGAAACGGAGAACTTGTACGGAGTATGTCTATACTAGATATAGGCGAAAGGAGGACATGAAAGAATGTCAAAAGATAAAGTTAGAATTAATTTGAAAGCATATGATCATCAATTACTTGATGTTGCTGCTGGAAAAATTGTTGAAACTGTTAAAAGAACTGGTGGCGAAATTTCTGGACCTGTTCCACTACCAACAGAAATTGAAAAAGTTACAGTACTAAGAGCAGTTCACAAATATAAAGATGCGAGGGAACAATTCGAAAGAAGAACTCATAAGAGACTTGTCGATATTAAAAACCCAAGCAAAGAAACTATTGATGCATTACAACACTTAGACATACCTAGTGGTGTTGATGTAAATATCAAATTATAAGAAAAGGAAGGAAAGAAATTATGAAAGGAATCTTAGGACGCAAAGTTGGAATGACTCAAGTATTTACTAAGGAAGGTAAGTTAATTCCTGTTACAGTTATTGAAACTGAACCTAACGTAGTAATGCAAGTTAAAACTGCCAGCAAAAATGGTTATAATGCAATTCAACTTGGTGTATTCGAAAAGAAAGAAAAACAAGCAACTAGACCAGAAATGGGAAATGCTAAAAAAGCAAATACTACTCCTAAGCGCTACTTAAAAGAAATAAGAGATGTAGAATCAACTTATAATATTGGTGATACAATTTCTGCTTCAGTATTTAGCGTTGGAGAAATTGTTGATGTAACAGGTACAACAAAAGGGAAAGGTTTCCAAGGTGTTATTAAACGTCATAACCAATCTCGTGGACCAATGACTCATGGTTCTCATTACCATAGAAGACCAGGTTCACTTGGTACTATGTTACCAAAAAGAGTTTTGAAAGGTAAAAAATTAGCTGGACACATGGGTGTTGATACAGTTACTATTCAAAACTTAGAAATCATCGAAGTAAACGATGCAGAAAACTATATTTTAGTTAGTGGAAATGTTCCAGGTGCAAAAAATTCTTTAGTATTAATTAAAACTGCTGTTAAAAATAGCAGAAAGGAAGATCCAAAAGAAATTCTTACTTACGTAGATGAAACTGTTGTTGATGAAGTTGTTGAAGCTCCAGAAGTAACAGAAGAAGTTACTGAAACAGTAGAAGAAGTAACAGATACTAAAGAAGAGGCTAAGGAAGAAGAAAGTAAGTAATACTTGCTTAGAAAGGAATTAAAATGACAAAGATAAGTGTTAAGAACCTAAGTGGTGAAAAAGTAAAAGATTTAACATTAAATGATAGTATCTTTAAAATTGAAGTAAATGATGATGCACTTAAGAAAATGATTCGTTTACAATTAGATGCTACTCGTCAAGGAACAAGAAAAACTAAAAATAGAAGTGAAGTTTCTGGTGGAGGAAGAAAACCATGGAAACAAAAAGGAACTGGTAGAGCTCGTCAAGGTAGTATAAGAGCTACTCAATGGGTTGGTGGCGGAGTACCATTTGGTGTTGGTAACCGTGACTTTAGTTTCAAAATTAATAAGAAAGAAAGAGTACTTGCATTAAAGAGTGCTTTATCTCTAAAAGTATTAGAAAAAGCTTTAGTAGTTGTTGATAATTTTAATATGGAAAGTACTAAAACTAAAGATGCATTAAAAATGTTAGATGCATTAAAATTAGAAGATAAAGTATTATTTGTTACAAGTGATGATGCTGCAAATCTTTATTTAGCAACAAGAAATTTACCAAATTGTTTAGTAATATATGCTGAAGAAGTAAATGTATATGATTTAGTAAATGCTGATGTTGTTGTTATGGATGAAGTTGCAGTAAACAAATTAGAGGAGGTGCTTAAATAATGAGACATTATTCTGATATTATTATTGCACCAGTTATTACTGAAAAATCTATGGCTGAAAGACAAAATGGTGTTTATACATTTAAAGTAGCTAAAGATGCTCAAAAATTAGAAATTAAGAAAGCTATCGAAGAAGCTTTTAAAGTTAGTGTAGTTAATGTTAATACATTAAATACAAAATCTAAAAGAAGAAGAGTTGGAAAATATGCTGGAAGAACTAAGACTTATAAAAAAGCTATTGTTACTTTAGCTGAAGGCTCTTCAATAGAAATATATTAGGGAGGAAAAAATTATGGCTATAAAACATTATAAACCAACGACTAATGGTCGTCGTGGAATGAGTACACTAGCAAATGAAGAAATTACAACTTCAACTCCTACTAAATCACTTTTAGCTAGTAAGAGTAAAACTGGTGGAAGAAATAATCAAGGTAAAATGACAGTTCGTCACATAGGTGGTGGAGCTAAAAGAAAATACCGTGTTATTGATTATAAAAGAAATAAAGTTGGTGTTACTGGACGTGTTGCAACAGTTGAATATGATCCAAATAGAAATGCTAACATTGCTCTAATTAATTATAAAGATGGAGAAAAAAGATATATTATTGCACCAAATGGATTAAAAGTTGGTATGATTATTGAAAACGGAGAATCCGCTGATATCAAAGTTGGTAATGCATTACCTTTAAAAAATATTCCAGTTGGTACTATGGTTCATTGTATTGAATTACAACCTGGTAAAGGTGCTGAAATGTGTAGAAGTGCTGGAGCTGGAGCTCAAATACTAGGACGTGAAGGTAAATATGTAATGCTTCGTTTACAATCTGGGGAAACAAGACTTGTTCTAGGAACTTGTATTGCAACTATTGGGGTTGTTGGAAATGAAGATTACAAACTAGTTAATTTAGGTAAAGCTGGTAGAAAACGTCATATGGGTATTAGACCTACAAACCGTGGATCTGTTATGAACCCTAACGATCACCCTCATGGTGGTGGAGAAGGTCGTGCACCTATCGGACGTAAGAGCCCAATGACACCTTGGGGTAAACCTGCACTTGGTGTTAAGACTCGTAAGAGCAAAAAGAAAAGCGAAAAGCTAATAGTTAGTAGAAAGGCTAAGAAATAGGAGGAAAAATGGCAAGAAGTTTAAAAAAAGGACCTTATGTTGAAAAATCACTTATGAAAAAGGTTCAAGAAATGAATAAAGGAACTAAAAAAACAGTTATTAAAACTTGGTCAAGAAGATCTACTATTTTTCCTGACTTTGTTGGTCATACTATAGCTGTTCATAATGGAAAAGATTTTATTCCAGTTTATATAACTGAAGACATGGTTGGACATAAATTAGGAGAATTTTCACAAACTCGTAAATTTACAGGCCATGCAGGTAATAAGTAGGAGGTAACATGGAAGCATACGCAATTCATAAAAATGCTTTAATTAAGCCAAGACTTGCTAGAATGACAATGGACTTAATTAGAGGAAAAGATGTTGAAACTGCTAGAGGAATATTAGAAAATACTAATACTAAAGCTAGTAGATTAATTCTTAAAGTTTTAAATTCAGCTGTTGCAAACGCTGTTAATAATAACGGTGCAAATGAATCTGAACTTAGAATTAGTGAATGTTACATTAATCCAGGACCTGTTTATAAAAGAATTAAATTTGCAAGTCGTGGAAATGTAGATCGCCATGATAAGAGAAGTAGTCATATTACTGTTAAAGTAACTGATGAAGCGAAGGGAGTTAAGTAATAATGGGACAAAAAGTAAATCCTATAGGATACAGACTTGGTGTTAATAAAACTTGGCAAAGTAAATGGTATTCTAAAGATAATTATCAAGAGTATTTAATTAATGATATTAAAATTAGAGAATATTTAGAAAAAAATCTTAAAGAAGCTGCTATTGCAAGTGTTATTATCGAAAGAAGAAAAAATAAATGTGAAGTTAGTATCTATACTGCTAAACCTGGTGTTATCATCGGTCGTGGTGGCGAAGATATTGAAAAACTAAGAAAGAAATTATCTAAATTAGTTGGAGAAGAAATATTTGTTAATATAGTTGAAGAAAAGAATCCAGATTTAAATGCTTCACTTGTTGCTCAAAATATTGCTAGTCAAATAGCTGCTAGAGCACCATTTAGATCAGCTCAAAAAAGAGCTATTAGAAATGTAATGAAGGCTGGAGCTAAAGGATGTAAAACTGCAGTTTCAGGTAGACTTGGCGGAGCTGAAATGGCTAGAACTGAAGGATATACTGAAGGAACTGTGCCTCTACATACTATAAGAGCTGATGTTGATTATGCTATAGCTGAAGCTGATACAACTTATGGTAAGATTGGGGTTAAAGTTTGGATTTATAAAGATGAAATTCTTCCTGCAAAGAAAAATCTGAAGGGAGCTGATAAACATGTTGATGCCAAAAAGAACTAAATATCGTAAAAGTCATAGAGTAAGTTATGATGGAAAAGCTAAAGGTAATACAGAACTTCATTTTGGAGAATATGGACTTCAAGCTTTAGAAGGCGGATGGATTAGTGCTCGTCAAATTGAAGCAGCTCGTATTGCAATGACACGTTATATGAAACGTGGTGGTAAAGTATTTATTAACATATTCCCACATATGCCTAGAACTAAAAAACCTCTAGAAACTAGACAAGGTAAAGGTAAAGGTTCAGTAGATGAATGGGTAGCAGTTGTTAAAAATGGTAAGATTATGTTTGAGGTAAGTGGTGTTTCTGAAGAAATAGCTCGTGAAGCATTAAGACTTGCATCACATAAATTATCTGTTAAAACAAAATTTGTAAAAAAAGAAGAAGTAAAGGATGGTGATTCTCTTGGAAATTAAGGAACTAAGAAAGTTATCTACAGAAGATTTAGTTAAAAAAATCAAAGATACAAAGGAAGAATTATTTACAAAGAGAATGCAACACGCAAATGGTACACTTGAAAAACCAGTTGAACTTAAAGTATTAAGAAGAGATGTTGCAAGAATGAAAACTATTCTTAAAGAAAGAGAAATTGATGGAGGTAATAAATAATGACAGAAAAGAAACAAGAATTAATTGGTAAAGTTGTTAGTGCATCTAATAACAAAACAATAACTGTTAATGTTGAAACATCAAAAAGTCATCCTTTGTATAAGAAAAATGTTAAATATTCAAAGAAATATGCTGCTCATGATGAATTAAATCAAGCAAAAGTAGGAGATACAGTAAAGATTAGAATGACTAGACCATTATCTAAAACTAAAAGATATGAACTAGTAGAAGTTTTAACTAAAGCTGTTATCCTTTAGGAGGTATTATTATGGTAATGCAAGAAAGTAGACTTAAAGTTGCTGATAACTCAGGAGCTAGAGAACTTTTAGTAATAAGAGTTCTTGGTGGATCAAAAGTTAAATATGGTAATATCGGGGATGTTGTTGTTGGAACAGTTAAAAAAGCTATTCCTAACAGTCCAGTTAAAAAAGGTAAAGTTGTTAAAGCCGTAATCGTTAGAAGCGTTGAAGGCGTTAGAAGAAGCGATGGTTCTTATATCAAATTTGATGATAATGCATGTGTACTTATTAAAGATGATAAATCACCAATTGGTACTCGTGTTTTAGGACCTGTTGCTAGAGAGTTAAGAGAAAAAGATTATATGAAGATTGTTTCTCTTGCTTCAGAAGTATTATAGGAGGCAAAAATGAAAGTAAAAGTTGGAGATACTGTTAAAGTAATTGCTGGTGCTGATAAAGGTAAAACTGGTAAAGTTATTAAAACATTAAAGACTGAGGCTAGAGTTGTTGTTGAAGGTGTACATATTGTTAAAAAACATAGTAAACCAACAAGTATGAATGACAAAGGTGGAATATTTGAAATTGAAGCTCCTATACATGTTTCTAATGTAAAGGTTATTGATGAAAAAGAAGCTAAAGCTTCTAAAACAAAAGAAAAAGTAGAAGAAAAAGCTGAAAAGAAAGCTAAAACTTCTAAGAAAGTGAGTAAGTAGTTATGAGTAATTTTAGAAAATTATATGATGAAAAAATTGTTCCTGAATTAATGAAAGAACATAATTATACTACTATTATGGCTGTTCCTAAGTTAGAAAAAATTGTTATCAATATGGGTGTTGGAGAAGGTAGTAAAGATGAAAAATTTATTACTGCAGCTGTTAAAGATCTAGAAGCTATTAGTGGTCAAAAGTGCGTTGTAACAAAAGCTCGTAAATCAATTGCTGGTTTCAAATTAAGAGAAGGTCAACCTGTTGGTGTTAAAGTAACACTTAGAGGTGAAAATATGTATAATTTCTTTGAAAAATTAGTTAAAATTGGGCTTCCTCGTGTTAGAGATTTCCGTGGAGTTTCAGGACATGCTTTTGATGGAAAAGGAAATTATACAATTGGAATTAAAGAACAATTAATATTCCCTGAAATTGAATATGATGAAGTGTTAAAGGTGCGTGGAATGGATATTATATTCGTTACTACTGCAAAGAGCAATGAAGAAGCTAAAAGTTTATTAAAAGGCTTTGGAATGCCTTTCAAGAATTAAGGAGGCACTATGGCAAAGAAAAGTATGATTGTTAAAAATCAAAGAGCACCTAAATTTTCAACTCGTGCTTACACAAGATGTAATCGTTGTGGAAGACCTCACGGAGTACTTAGAAAATATGGAATTTGCAGAATTTGTTTTAGAGAACTAGCAAATGAAGGTAAATTACCAGGTGTTAAGAAATCTAGTTGGTAGAAGGAGGAAAATTATGTTTGTACAAGATAAAATAGCAGATATGTTAACTCGTATTCGTAATGCTAATCAAATGAGATATGCAACTGTTGAAGTTATAGGTACTAAAATGACTTTAGGTATTGCTGAAATACTTAAGAGTGAAGGTTATATCGCTGATTATGTATATGAAAAAAATACAAATGGTGATAAATTAACTTTAACATTAAAATATGGTCCTAAAAAAGAAAGGGTTATTGTTGGACTTAAAAGAATTAGTAAATCTGGTTTAAGAGTTTATGCTAAAGTGGATGAAATTCCTCGAGTTCTAAACGGACTAGGTATTGCTATAATCTCAACTTCTGAAGGTTTAATGACTGATAAAGAAGCTAGAGCTAAAGGGTTAGGAGGCGAAGTTCTTGCCTATATATGGTAAGTTATTATGAGTAGAATAGGTGAAAGAAAATTAGTTATTCCTGACGGCGTAACAGTTAGTGTTAACGGAAACGTTGTAGATGTTAAGGGACCTAAGGGTGAACTTAATTTAGAATTTAGTAAACTTGTTAGTGTTGTAGTAGAAGATGGTGTTGTTTTAACTAAACAAATTAAACCAAGTAAAGATGCTAATGTAATGCAAGGTACTACAAATTCATTAATTAGTAATATGATAACAGGTGTTTCTAAAGGATATGAGAAAGGGTTAGAAGCAGTTGGTGTTGGATATAGATTCCAAGTTAGTGGTAATAAAATTACTATTAATGCTGGTTATTCTCATCCAGTTGTTATGGAAGCACCAAAAGAATTATCAGTAACTAGTGAAAGTAATACAGAAATTACTATTCATGGTATTGATAAACAAAAAGTATCTGAATTTGCGGCTAATGTTCGTAAGGTAAAAGAACCAGAACCTTATAAAGGTAAAGGTATTCGTTACAAAGGTGAACAAGTACGTCGTAAAGAAGGAAAGAAAGCGGCATAGGGAGGAGTTAAAGTATGATTAAAAAAGAAGCAAATAATAAGGCTCGTGTAAGACGTCATGCAAGAGTTCGTAAAACTATTAGTGGTACAAAAGAAGTGCCAAGATTAAATGTATTTAGATCTAATAAAGGTATTTATGCTCAAGTTATTGATGATGTAACTAAGACTACCCTTGCTAGTTCTTCAAATTTAGAATTAAAAATTGCTAATGGAGGTAATATTGAAGCAGCTAAAGCTGTTGGAAAAGATGTTGCTGAAAAATGCAAAAAATTAAAAATTAAAAAAGTCGTATTTGACCGTGGTGGATATCAATATCATGGTAGAGTAGAAGCTTTAGCAGATGCTGCTAGAGAAGCTGGACTAGAATTTTAAGGAGGGTAGCATGAGAAAAGACGATAAAAGACAAGAAAAGAAAAATTTATTAGAAGAAAAAGTTATTTCTATTACTAGAGTAACAAAAGTTACTTCAGGTGGTAGACATTTCCGTTTCTGTGCTACTGTTGCAGTTGGTAACCGTAAAGGTTTAGTTGGTATTGGTAGTGGAAAAGCTAATGAAGTACCAGAAGCTATCAAAAAAGCTTTACAAGCTGCTAATAAAAATGTATGTAAAGTTGCACTTAGTCAAGGAAGAACTATTCCTCATGAAGCAGAAGCTAAAGTAGGTAGGGCTGTAGTTTTAGTTAAACCTGCTAAAGAAGGACGTGGAATCATTGCTGGTGGTGCTGCTCGTGCAGTATTAGAACTAGCTGGTATTAAGGATATAGTTGCTAAGTCTCTAGGAGCAAATACTCAAGTTAATGTTGCTAAAGCTACTTTAGAAGCATTAAAGAGTCAAAGAACTCCAGAACATATAGCTGAACTTCGTGGCAAGAAAGTTGAGGAATTATAATATGAGATTAGAAAATTTACCAAAGACTAAAGAAATGAAAGCCTCTAAAAGAGTAGGTAGAGGTCCAGGATCTGGAATGGGTAAAACATCTACTCGTGGAGAAAATGGTCAAAAATCAAGAAGTGGTGCATCAATCAAAGCTTGGTTCCAAGGTGGTCAAACTCCATTATATAGAAGAATTCCTATTAGAGGTTTTAATAACAAACAATTTGAAACAAAATATGCTGTTATTAATTTAAGTGATTTAGATAAATTCTTTAATGATGGAGACGTTGTTACTCCAGAAGTATTAAAAGAAAGAAAAATAATAAAGAAACAACTTAGTGGTGTTAAAGTGTTAGGTAATGGTGAACTTACTAAAAAGTTAATTGTTAAAGCCAATAGATTCTCTACTAAAGCTGTTACAAAAATTGAAAATATTGGTGGCAAAGCTGAGGTGATTTAGATGTTCCGAGGCTTTTCACAAATTTTTAATAAAGCTAATAAGGATTTAAGAAAAAGAATATATATTACATTATTTTGTTTAGGTTTGTTTGCTCTAGGGTCTTCAGTTACAATTCCTTGGGCAACACAAATTTATCAAGACTTAGGTTTCTTAGAAATCTTTAATATTATGAGTGGTGGTGGACTTAGAAGTTTTTCCATATTTGCTTTAGGAGTTTCTCCTTATATTACAGCATCAATCATTACTCAATTATTACAAATGGATATTGTTCCATATTTCAAAGATTTAAAGGACCAAGGATATACTGGAAGACAAAAAATTAATAAGATTAACCGTTATATGGGTATTATTATTGGTTTTTTCCAAGCTTATGTATTATGTATTGCTTATATGGGTAGTGCTAGTGTATTTGTTCAACTTAAAACTGCTTTAGTTATGACTGCTGGTACAGCATTCTGTTTATGGATGGGGGACCAAATTACTAATAAAGGTATTGGTAATGGACAATCAATGTTAATTATGGCAGGTATTATCCTTAGTATGCCAAGTATATTTACTGGTGCTTATTATGGATTTGTAACAAGCGGAACATATGAACCAGCATTAGGTATATTCTTCTTTAGTTTATTTATCCTTGTATATATCTTAATTATTGTAGGTATTATATGGATACAACTAGCAGAGCGAAGAATACCAATTCAATATGCTAATAAATCAACAAGTGCATATGGAGCCCAAAATAGTTTCTTACCAATTAAGTTAAATTCAGCTGGTGTTATGCCTGTAATATTTGCATCAATTCTTACAACTATACCAGCAACAATTGTTGCACTAACTAAGAATCAAAATGCAATAGATTTTGTAAATAAATATATAGTTTATAATAGTCCAACTGGATTTATATTATATATAATATTAATATTATTCTTTGGATATTTCTATACATTTATGGTTATGAACCCAGATGAAATGAGTAAGAATTTAAATGAACGTGGAGGATATATTCCTGGTATAAGACCTGGTGAAGATACTAGCAAATATATTAGTAATTCAATGGGTAAACTTACTCTAGTGGGAAGTATATTCCTTGTAATACTTGCTGCTATTCCAATTATATTCTCATTAATATTTGGCTTATCAAGTCAAGTTACAATTGGAGGTACTGGAATGTTAATCGTTGTGGGTGTTGCAATTGAAACATATAAACAAATGGAAAGTAGTTTAGTAAGTAGAAGCTATACTGCTAAAAGAAAGAGATTAAGATAATATGAAAAATATAATATTTATAGCTCCTCCCGCAGCGGGTAAAGGAACTCAAAGTACAATGTTAAAAGAAAATTATGGTTATAATCACTTATCAACTGGTGATATGCTAAGAGAAGTAGTTTCTTCAGGTACAGAATTTGGGTTACAAGTTAAAAATATTATTGATCGTGGAGAATTAGTTAGTGATGATATAATTATTAGTTTAATTAATGATAAACTTGCTAAAATAGATGGAAAACCATTTATATTAGATGGTTTTCCTCGAACTCTTAATCAAGCTAAATCTTTAGATAATATGTTAGATAAAGATTATGAGGTAATATATTTGGATTTAACTGAAGAAGAAGCAATAGAAAGAATTCTTGGAAGGCTTACATGTAGTTGTGGAAAGTCATATAATCTAAATGTAGATAATTTAAAACCAAAAGTTGAAGGTATTTGTGATGGATGTGGAAAAGAGTTAGTTAAAAGAAATGATGATAATGTTGATTCTTTTAAAGTAAGATATAAAACATTTTTAGATAATACAAAACCTTTGATGGAATATTATGAAGATAAAAATAAACTTCATAAAATAAATGTTAATAGAAATGTAGAAGATATCTTTAAAGATATTGTGGATGTTTGTAATGATTAGTATTAAGAGTGATAGAGAAATAGAATTAATGAGGATTGCTGGTAAGTATTTGAGTGATACGTTTAAATATATTGAAAAATATATAGAAACAGGTGTTACTACAAAAAGATTAGATACATTAATTCATGATTATATTATTAGTATTGGATGTGTTCCATCTTGTTTAGGTTATGAAGGATATCCGGCAACTGCATGTATATCAATTAATGATGAAGTAGTTCATGGAATACCTAAAGGACGTAAAATAAAGAATGGAGACATAGTTTCAATAGATTTAGTTTTAAGTTATAAAGGCTATCATGCTGATGCTACGAGAACTTATATTATTGGTAATGTAAGTGATGAGGTTAGAAATTTGGTTAATGATACTAAAGATGCTTTCTATGCTGGTGTAAAAAAAGTAAAAGAAGGTGCTAGAGTGATGGATATAAGTTGTGCAATTGAAGAATATGCTCATGCTCATGGTTTATCAGTGGTTGAAGAATTATGTGGTCATGGTATTGGACTTGAAATGCACGAAGACCCAGATGTACCAAATTTTAATGATAATAATCGAACAAGACTTAAAGCAGGTATGGTTATAGCAATAGAACCAATGCTTAATTTAGGAAGTAGTGAAGTAGCATTATTAGATGATGATTGGACCGTTGTAACAATGGATGGTAAACCATCTTGTCACTATGAAAATACAGTTCTAGTTACAAAAGATGGATATGAAATATTAACAGGAGATTAAAATATGGGAAAAAAAGATAAAATTGAAGTAGAAGGAAAAGTTACTGAAGTATTAAAGGGTAGTGATTACCTTGTTGAACTAAGTAATGGACACACTGTAAAGGCCTACGTTTCTGGTAAAATGCGTATGAATATGATTCGTATCTTACCAGGTGATAAAGTTACAGTGGAACTTTCACCATACGATTTAACACGTGGGATTATAAAATGGAATAATAGATAAGGAGTGAAATTATGAAAGTTAGACCATCAGTTAAAAAGATTTGCAAAAAATGTAAAATCATAAGAAGAAAAGGAAAAGTTAGGGTTATTTGTGAAAATCCTAAACATAAACAAGTACAAGGTTAAGGAGGATAATAAATGGCAAGAATTAAGAATATTGAATTACCAGGAGAAAAACATACTTGTATAGGACTTACTGCAATTTATGGTATTGGTAGAAATTTAGCAAAAACTATTTGTGAAAACGTAGAAGTTGATCCAGCTAAGAAAATTAAAGATTTAACTGAAGAAGAAATTGCAAAACTTCGTCGTGAAATCGATAATTATACTGTTGAAGGTGACCTTAGACGTGATGTTCAAATGAGTATCAAAAACAAAATGGAAATAAATTGCTATGAAGGTATTAGACACAAAAAAGGATTACCTGTAAGAGGACAAAGAACTAGTAGAAATGCTAAGACTCGTAAAGGTAGAGGAAAAGTTGTAGCTAATAAGAAAAAGGTCGGAAAGTAGGGTGTTAATATATGGCATATAATAGAAGAAAAAGAAAAGTAAAGAAGAATATTCCTGAAGCTGTTGCTCACATTCATTCAACTTATAATAATACAATTGTTACTATAAGTGATAAAGAAGGTAACGCTATTAGTTGGTCATCAGCTGGTAGAATTGGTTATAAAGGAAGTAAAAAGAAAACTCCATTTGCTGCTGGTTTAACTAGTGAAGCTGCTGCAGCTGCTGCAGTTGATGCTGGAGTTAAAAAAGTTGATGTATTTGTAAAAGGTCTAGGACCAGGAAGAGAAAACGCAATTAGATCACTTCAAACTGCAGGACTTGAAATTTCAAGTATTACTGATGAAACACCAATTCCTCATAACGGATGTCGTCCACCAAAAAGACCAAGAAACTAATAAGGGAAAGGAACGTGTACTATGATAAAATTTGAAAAACCAGACTATAAAATTATTGAATATCAAGAAAATAATCATTATGCTAAATTTGAAATTGAACCTTTAGAAAGAGGTTTTGGAACAACTATTGGTAATGCTATGAGAAGAGTACTTTTATCAAGCTTACCAGGAAGTGCTGTTACATCAATTAGAATTGATGGTGTACTTCATGAATTCCAAAAAATTGAAGGTGTTGTAGAAGATGTTACTACTATCGTTTTAAATATTAAAAACTTAGTTGTTAAAAATCATTCTAATGGACCAAAAGTTATTAGATTAACTAAATCAACTGAAGGACCTGTTTTAGCAGCAGATATTGAAAAAGATGCTGATATTGAAATTATGAATCCTAATTTAGTTATTTGTAACTTAGTTGGAGCTGGAAAAATTAATATTGAAATGACTGTTAAAAATGGTCGTGGATTTACTCCAGCTGCTGTTAATAAAGCAAACTTAGAACAAATAGTAACTGGTGTTATTGCAATAGATTCAAATTATTCACCAATTGAAGTTGTTAAGTATGAAGTACTTGATACTCGTGTTGGTCAAGATGAATCTTATGATAAGTTAGTTATGGAAGTAACTACTGATGGTTCTATGACTCCAGAAGAAGCTATGGCTCTTGGTGCTAAGATATTAATTGAACATTTCTCAATAATCTCAGATTTAAATTCAATTAGTAATATTGCAAATATTATGCAAGAAAAGAAAATTGATACAATGACTAAGACTTTGGAAACTCCAATTGAAGAAGTTGAATTTTCAGTAAGAGCTTATAATTGTTTAAAAAGAGCTGGTATTCATACCGTTCAAGATTTAGTTAACAAAAAAGAAGTAGAAGTTACTAAGATTAGAAACTTAGGAAAGAAATCTTTAAAAGAAGTTCTTGATAAAGTTGCTGAATTAGGACTTACATTTAAGGAGTAGAATATGAAATATAGAAAATTAGGAAGAGAAACTAGAATTAGAAGAAGTATTTTAGCTGGACTTACTAAAGATGTTATTATGAATGGATATGTTGTTACTACTGAAGCTAGAGCTAAAGAAGTAAGAAAATTTGTTGATAAAATGATTACTTATGGTAAAGATGGTTCACTTGTTGCTCGTAGAAAAGCACTTGCATTCTTACATAATGATAAAGAAGTTACATCAAAAGTATTTAATGAACTTGCTAAAACTTATGAAACTAGAAATGGTGGATATACTAGAATAATTAAACTTAAAGAACGTCGTGGAGACGATGCTCTAGAAGTAAGATTAGAATTAGTTTAATTAATGAAACAACTAGTCATTTGATTAGTTGTTTTTTTGATGTAACGCAAAAAGTTTTGCGGTTGTAACCGCAAAAGAGCGGAAAAATAAAAGTTTTGCGGTTATAACCGCAAAACTTGACAATAATAAAAATATAATATATAATGCTAGTAGGTGATGAAAAATGTTAAAAAGAGATAAATATTTAGATCAATTAATTGAAGTAAAAGATTTAAATTTAATTAAAGTTATTACTGGTGTTAGGCGATGTGGTAAAAGTACTCTTTTGTTACAATACAAAGATTATTTATTAGAAAATGGTATTAAAGACTCAGATATATTGTATATGAGTTTTGAAAGTGCTGAATGTTATGAAATTAAGGATTATAAGGATTTATATAATTACATTAAAAGTAAATATCATGATAAAAAAGTTTATTTATTATTAGATGAAGTACAAAATGTTGAGGATTGGGAAAAAGCTGTTAATTCTTTGTTGGTAGATATTAATTGCGATATTTATATTACAGGTTCTAATGCTTATTTATTATCCAGTGAACTTACAACATTACTTGCAGGTAGAGTTTATACAATTAATATGTATCCATTTTCTTTTTCTGAGTATCTTCAAATAAATAATAACACAAATAGTCAAGATAAATATCAATTATTTAATGATTATTTAAAATATGGTGGAATGCCAATGCTTATTAATATGAAAGATAATGAGAGATTAAAAACAAATTATTTAGCTGATATTAAAGATGTTGTTTTAAAAAAAGACATTATTGCTAGAAATAAAATTAAAGATGTTGTATTTTTAGATAACTTACTAAGATATATGTCCACAGTTATTGGTACATTAATAAACCCAAGTTCTATTTCTGATTTTATGAAGAAAAATGGTAGTAATATAGATAATGAGACTGTTGATAAGTATTTAAAAATGATAGAAAATGCTTATTTTATCTATAGAGTACCAAGGTATGAATTAAAAGGTAAACAACTTCTTAAAACACAAGGAAAGTATTATTTTGTGGATAATGGGTTAAAAAATGTATTAGCTGGATTTTCATCTTATGATACAGGAAGCAGTTATGAAAATATAGTTTATATGGAACTTTTACGTAGAGGATATGAAGTTTATGTTGGAAAATATAATGATTTAGAAATTGATTTTGTGGCGATTAGTCCAAATGAAAAGATATATTATCAAGTAACACGTAGTTTATTAAGTGAAGATGTTGAAAATAGAGAAAAGAAATCTTTACTTGCTATAAATGATAATTATAAAAAAGTTATTTTAACTATGGATATGGCTTATAATAAAATCATTGAAGGTATTGAAGTAAAAAATATAGTAGATTTTTTACTTGAAAGTTAATCTTTAGTATAAAATAATAAAACATTCTCATAATATAGATGGAGGATATTTATATATGAAAGATAAAGAATGTAATTGTTGTGAAGATGCTAAATTCGGGGTAGCTTATATTGATCCTGAATCTGGTCTATTATGTAGTAAAATTGATACAGGTATGAAATTACCTAAAGGTAAGAAGGTTTTAGCTCCAAGAATTTGTACTAAATGTGGAAATACTGAGTGGAAAACTATTGATAATTAATAGCACGTTATGTGCTTTTAATTTTGCAAAAAAATACTTAATTTGACACACTATAGTTTTTGTGTTACAATTTAGTCATTAAAGAAGCAAAAGCGTTGGTACAACAAGGTTGCTTCTTTTTTTTATTGTATATAATAATAGTCAAAGTAACAAAATTTGAACTAAATATGTATTTTAATCCGATTTGACACATTATAGCTTTTGTGCTATAATGTGTTCATTAAGGAATTGATCTAGTTGGACTTACCGACGCTTTCAATTCCTTTTTATTTTCTTTTAAAATATATCAAATACTTTTCTTTTCCCAATAAAATAACTTCTTTGTAGATAGAATTATATTTTCTTTTATTCAATGTTAATGATACAATAAGAATGTACAAAAAGAGTAATATAACAAAGTCCAATTTTATATTGACATTAACAGAGTATAATATTAATGGTTAGAGTATCAGAATTTGATTTTTAAATAATGTGCTTTAATCCGATTAAAACAATTTGACATAATTTTAAAAATATTGTATAATCTATACATAGAAATTGGTTTAGTTCCGCTAGGAACCGTAGTCAATTTCTTTTTTTCTTGAAAACTTTTAATATATTGTTGTTTCTTTTAAGAATGATTTTTTCAATCCATTCTCTTTTTCTGAATATATCAATTGTTTGTTTAATTGCTTCATAATTACCCATTTTTGAATAGGTCAAGTCCAGAATAAATATATTTGCTTGTTCTTTTTTATCTTTTACAGCTGTGTCTAATGTTCTTTTACCATTGCCTCTAATTGTTTTTAATTCCCATACATCTTTATTATTAATTTTATAATCTCCAAGTTTTATGCTATCATCTTCTGATATATTTGGTAAATATTCAACATCCAAATGTAAATAATCTCTTATCCATTCTGCAACAGAAATTTCATTAAACTCATGGATTATTTTGTTATCATTATTTATGTAATATCTCTTTCCATGAATATCAACAAATTCAGCATAATTAATAGTTGCTGTTTTTTTATAATCAATGTTATTTCTTACATTAATGGTGTCATCACAACAATATTCGCTTTCTAAAGTAACATTTGATACTATCATTTCTTTTTCTTCTATCCAATTTTTTCTTTGTGCAAACGTTTGGATATTTAAAGAAAAATGTATTTCTTTTAATTTACTTACTTTTTTTAACATAAAAAACACTTTCTAAGCATTATATAATTAAGGCACCCTTAGTGTCTTAATAATACTGTAAAGTGTTTCTAAAATACTGTATACATAGACTATAACATAATATTTAAAACTTTACAATATTATTAGCACTTTTTGTACTTTTTTTAGAGTAGAATATATTAATATATAATTACCTATATAAACGTGACAACGTTAAATTAAAACGAAATGTAACTTATTTGACACATTATAATTTTTGAACTATAATATTATTAATAAATGTGATCGTGCTGAATTACCAGTGCGGTCACATTTATTTAATTAGTTAATTATAATTTATTGCTCTAATTTACATCTTTTTTATAAAATTATTGTTTTTCTATTTACATGATAATTAATATTTGTTACAATAATGAAGAAAGGTGTGGCTAAGTATGTCAGCAAGAACAGAATTTGTTATATTAAATAAAATGAAAGAGAAAGGTAAATTATCTTTCGAAGATATTAAAAGTATTATTGATAGAAGTGTTAATAAAACAAATGAATTTATTAATAGTATGATTGAAAGAGGATTAATTGAAAATGTTAATTCTAATGAATATATTTTAAAATCAAAATAATAAAACTTATACAAATTCGGAATTCAATTCCGAATTTGTATAAATTAATAAAAAATATCCAAAATTCACTTTTGGGTATTTATTTTGACAATTTTTTTAACTTTTATTTGTTATTATATAAATATAGAATTATTTTCTAAAAAATAATTCTATATTAACATTCATTGCATCTGCTATTCTTCCAAGAATAGCTATAGTAATATGTTTGTTTCTATTTTCATTTTCTATATCAGTTACATACTGACGAGATATTCCAGCAAGGTCTGCAAGGTCTTGTTGAGTAAGATTTTTTTCTTTTCTATACTTTTTAATATTATCTCTAATTATATCGTAATAATACTCGTCAGTATGTATATAAACTGTCTCTATCATAGGGGATCACCAGCCTCTATAAATATTTTCTATAAAAAATTTGTAATTTTATATAGCCTAGGGGTGGCATTTGTGATATAATTAATAAAAATAGGGAAGGAGTGTTATATTGAATAAGAAAAAATTGTTGTTTTTTTCAGGTTTCATTATTATTATACTAGTTTTTATATTAATAGTATATAAAAATAGTTATAAAAATGAAATTTATACTGAAAAAAATGATGAAAATGTTAAAAATAATGAAAAAATTAATAAAATACCTGGTATGGTTAGTTTAATGTTGGAGACAAAAGCTGGTTCTGGAGTTTATGAACCATCTACAAGTACAACGTGGCCAACTAAAGGTTATGAACTTAATACTGAAAAATCAGGATGTGAAAATGGTGGTACTCTTTCATATAATGAAACTACAAAAAAAGTAATAGTTAAAACAAATATAAGTGATAAGTGTTATGCATATTTTGATGTTATACCACCAGATGTTACACTTTCTATAACTAATAGACCAACAACATATGGTAAATTAGGTAGTATTAATTGTACTGGAAGTAGTGCAACATATAACCAACAATATAATAGAATAGAAATATCATCAATATATAAGAAATATACTTCTTGTACATTAAATTATACTGATAGTACATCAAAAGTTAATTTAGCTACTTATATAACAGGTTTAGCTGGAACAACACAAGGTACTGGTAAAGTTGTAAATGAAAAGGGATATAGATATGAAGGAAAAAATCCAAATAATTATATATGGTTTAATAATGAATATTGGAGAATAATAGGAGTATTTGATAGTGCATCACATGGACAAAGTGGAAAAAATCTAGTAAAAATAATTCGAGCAGAAACTTTAGATGCTCTTGCATGGCATAAGTCGAATACAAATGATTGGACAGCATCTAGTTTAAAATCACTTTTAAATGGAGCATATTATAATGCTCAAGATGGGACAAGTTCAGGATATTGCTATGGATATGGTACAACAGCAACAGCTAATTGTGATTATACTAAAAAAGGAATACAAGCTGGTTTTAGAAAAATGATAGCAAGTGTAACATGGCATCTAGGTGGGTATTCAAGTACTAGTGCTACTTCAAGTGCGTTTTATGGATATGAAAGAGGAACAACAGTGTATAGTGGAAGGCCAACAAGTACAACTGGATATATCGGATTAATGTATCCAAGTGATTATGGATATAGTGTGTTATCAAGTAGTTGTACAAGAACAACAAATTTAGGTTCTTATAATAGTGCAAAATGTGCAGGACAAAGTTGGTTATATGGAAAAGGATATGAATGGACATTAACGCCTGATTCTTCGAGCAGCGACTGTGTGTTTAGTTTGTACTACAACGGCAACCTGAACAGCAACAACGCGTTCAATGGCTCTGGCTCTCGTCCAGTCTTGTATCTAGATGCTTCTGTGTATAAAATAGATGGTGATGGTAGCCTAAATAATCCGTATATTGTAGGATTGTGATGGGTTTAGTTAGCGTGGATGGCGGGTGTATCCGCCCCACGCCGGCGATATAAATGTATTATTATAGAAAGGATAGTGAAAGAATATGTTTATACAAAAGTTCGTGTCGGGGGGGTATCTGAGGATACTCAGAAATATATTATAATAACTCAATCGAGTGGAAAGTTTTTTGAAGTATATGGTTATGATGCTTTTATGTTTGGTTATTTATTTGATTATAAAGTTTTACAAAATGGTAAAACATATAAATGTGGTTTTCCAGATAGTTCAATTACTAAAATAACAAATAAGTTAAGTGATTTGAAAATATCATATCAAATTATATATCGAGGAAGAAATCCATTTGTTAAAGATTTTAAAAAAATTAATCAATATTCTAAATATAAGTTAATTGCATTACAAAAGCTTGATGTAAAAGAAAGAATGGATGCTTTAGTAGAAAAAGTTAAATCTTTAAGTGAAGAGCAAGCTAAAAAAGTAATGTTGGAGTTAGAAAAATGTTTAGAATAAATAATAATGATTTCAAAATACTTCAAAAATATAAAACTTTTCTAATGAATTTGGATAATTCATTAAAAAATATTCCTAGAAAAGATATATATTTTAAAGATAGAATTAAAAATATTTCCTTAGATGTGTTAAAATATATATTATTATGTTCTTATGATACTAGTTCTGTAAAAATGTATAGAACTAGTATCAAAGCTAATATTGCTTTACTTGATTTTATGTTAGAAAGATTATTATTAAAGAAATATATAAGTGAAAAGAACTTATATAAACTAGCAAGTGAGTTAGTTGAAATAAATAAAATGGTTACGGGATGGCTAAATAATAATGAAAGTAAACTTGTTTGATTTACTTCTTATATATGAGACTGAAGTAAAGAAAAATGTTAGAAATAAAAAGATAATATTAGATTTTGAAAAACATAAAATGGAGTATTTAGTTGATATTAAAAATGTGTTAGAAAATAATTTATATAATGGTGGAAGATATAATATATTCTTAGTATTTGAACCTAAAGTAAGAGTTATAATGGCTCAAGGGATTTATGATAAAATAATAAATCATTATGTAACTAGGTATATATTAATACCAAAACTAGAAAAATATTTAAATGATAGAAATTGTGCTACTAGAAAAGGAATGGGTACTAGTTATGCTATAAAACTATTAAAAAAAGATATTGAAAGTTTTAAAAAATATGATAAATTTTATTTTTTAAAACTTGATATTAGTAAATACTTTTATAGTTTAGACCATGAAGTGATTATTTCAATTATTAAACAAGATTTAAATCAAGATGAATTAAATCTTGTTAAGATAATACTTGATAGTACTAATAAAGAATATATTAATAAAAAAATAGAATATTTAGAAAAGAAATATAATGTTATATTACCAAAATATGAATATAAAAAAGGATTAGCAATTGGTAATTTATCTAGTCAATTCTTAGCAATATTATATTTAAGTAAATTACAACATTATATTACTAATAATTTACATATTAGATTTATTAATTATATGGATGATTATATTTTAATTCACAATTCTAAAGAATACTTAAAAGATTCTTTAGAATTAATAGAAAATAAAATTAATAATGAATATAAATTAAAATTAAATAATAAAAAAACAATTATTAGTAATTCTAATCAAGGGATTTCATTTTTAGGGTATACATTTAGAGTTAAAAATAATAAAACTATTATTAAATTAAGTTCTAATACAAAGAAAAATATAAGAAAGGGTATAAAGAGAGCTAATTATTTGTATAAAAATAATATAATTAAATTTAATCAATACTTTTCAAGTATTGAATGCTTTAAAAATAATTATATATTTGTAAATAAAGATAAAGTGAAACACTTTATTGATAGGTATAATGGGTAATTCTTTAGTAAAAAAGACGCCTAATTCTTCGAACAGCAACAATGTGTTTAATTTGAACAACAACGGCAACCTGAACAACAACAACAACGCGAACAATGGCTATGGCTCTTTTGTTAGCTCTTTATGTTAAATGTTTATTATCCCAAGGGATGTAAAAGGGCATAAAGAACATGAATTATCCAAAGGATTAATATCCTTAAAAAGAAAATAGATACGGAAAAAGTCTGCGGACTTTTCCTATAGGTCTATTAATTATTATTTTAGTTATGAAAGAAAGATATTTAGTAATAAAAAAGTTATATAAAGATTATGTTATTTTAATAAAAGATAAAAATAATAATTATATTTCATTTGATGAAGATAAAAAAATAATTCATTATTTTGGAATTAAAGATGTAAATGCAATTTATTTAAATAATTTAGAAATAGAAGAAAAATATGAATGTGAAAATAACAAATATAATGAATTATATTTGAAAGTAAAAATAATAGAAATATTGGAGGTCTTATGCAAAAAAGAATTAGAATAGTAAGTGTAAGTATAATATTAGTAATATTATTAATTGGAATTATTGTAATGAACAATAATTCCAATAATAAATATTCATTTACACAAGATGGAATAAAATACGCTTTAACTTTAGATGGAGAAAAAACAACTTCGTTTCCACCAAAAGGAATGTATAAAGCACAAGTAACATGTGTTGGTGCTGATGGAAGATGGTTATATGATGAATGGAAACTGGCTATAGAAAATATAACTAGTGATGATGTTACTTGTGATATTAATTTTAGTACTATAACTAAAACCAATTTAAATGACTATATAACAGGTTTAGCTGGAACAACACAAGGTACTGGTAAAGTTGTAAATGAAAAGGGATATAGATATGAAGGAAAAAATCCAAATAATTATATATGGTTTAATAATGAATATTGGAGAATAATAGGAGTATTTGATAGTGCATCACATGGACAAAGTGGAAAAAATCTAGTAAAAATAATTCGAGCAGAAACTTTAGATGCTCTTGCATGGCATAAGTCGAATACAAATGATTGGACAGCATCTAGTTTAAAATCACTTTTAAATGGAGCATATTATAATGCTCAAGATGGGACAAGTTCAGGATATTGCTATGGATATGGTACAACAGCAACAGCTAATTGTGATTATACTAAAAAAGGAATACAAGCTGGTTTTAGAAAAATGATAGCAAGTGTAACATGGCATCTAGGTGGGTATTCAAGTACTAGTGCTACTTCAAGTGCGTTTTATGGATATGAAAGAGGAACAACAGTGTATAGTGGAAGGCCAACAAGTACAACTGGATATATCGGATTAATGTATCCAAGTGATTATGGATATAGTGTGTTATCAAGTAGTTGTACAAGAACAACAAATTTAGGTTCTTATAATAGTGCAAAATGTGCAGGACAAAGTTGGTTATATGGAAAAGGATATGAATGGACATTAACGCCTGATTCTTCGAGCAGCGACTGTGTGTTTAGTTTGTACTACAACGGCAACCTGAACAGCAACAACGCGTTCAATGGCTCTGGCTCTCGTCCAGTCTTGTATCTAGATGCTTCAGTGTATAAAATAGATGGAGATGGTAGCCTAAAAAATCCATATATTGTAGGAATGTGATAGATTTAGTTAGCGTGGATGGCGGGTGTATCCGCCCCACGCGGGGGTGATAACTTACTGTCATGAAAAAGTTTGTATAAAAAGGTCTGTATAATAGAAAGTTATAAATATTTTAAAGTTAATAAGTCATAATTTTAAGATATTTATGGCTATTTTTGTTATACTTGTATTATCTCATAGTAAAGAAGGAGTGATGTAAGTATGAGAAATGATATAAGAATAAGCATATAGCAGAATGACTTAAGAGAAAGTTTAATTGATGTTAATTAAGAATTAAAAGTAGCATATCAGTTAAAAGAATTGTTTTTAAAAATGGTACATTAAAACTCTTAAAAATGGTACATTAAATTTCTTAAAAATGGCACATTAGTGTTGACCTTGTTATTTGTTTAGTGTATAATTATTGATGGAAGGAGTATGATTTTATGAGTTTAAAACCTAATGATTATATGCCTAGACTTATTGATAAGAAAATAGAAGGTCTATTACAAGTTTCAGGTGCTATTTCAATTGAAGGTCCAAAATGGTGTGGAAAAACATTTACTTCTCTTAACCATGCCTCGTCAGTGATTAATATGGATGATGAGGAAACAAGAAGTAGATTTATGTTAAATCCGGAGTTAGTATTAAATGAATCTAAACCTGAATTAATTGATGAGTGGACAAGAGAACCAACTGTTTGGGATAAAATAAGAAGAAAATGTGATGTATTAGAAACAAAAGGGAATTATATTTTATCTTGTTCAACTTCACTATTAGATGAAAATAAAATATTTCACTCTGGTGCTGGTAGAATATCAAGATTGAAAATGAATACGATGAGCTTATTTGAATCAAATGATTCTAGTGGTGATATATCTATAATGGATATGTATGAAGGCAGGGAAATTGTAAAAACTGTAAGAAAAATTAGTTTAGAAGATTTAGCTAATTTAATAATACGTGGTGGTTGGCCTGCTAATATAAATGTTGCTAAAGATAAATGTGGATTAATGCCAAAATATTATATAAATTCTATTTTGGAAAAAGATATATATGAATCTAAGAATGTTGATAGTGTTAAGATGCAAAAATTATTGAAATCTCTTGCAAGAAATGAATCAACCGTTGTTAGTAACAATAAACTAATTAAAGATATTAGTGATAATGATGATTTAAATATTGATAAAAGAACAGTAAGTGATTATATAGAGATTTTAGAAAAATTAAATCTTTTTAGTAATCAACTAAGTTATAGTACTAATTATCGTTCACCAGAAAGAGTCGGTAAAAATGTCAAAAGACATTTTACTGATCCTTCTTTAGCTGCTGCTTTATTAAATATGAATGCAAATAAATTAATTGCTGATTTAAAAACTTTTGGCTTTTTATTCGAAGCCTTAGTTGAAAGAGATTTAAAAATTTATATGGATTATTTAGATGGAAATCTATATCACTTTAGAGACAATGTCACTGGCTTAGAAGTAGATTCTATTTTAGAATTTTCTGATGGAGAATATGCTGCGGTGGAAATTAAATTGGGATTTAATCAATTTAAGGAAGCTTGTGAGTCACTTTTGAAATTTCAAGATAATGTAACTAAAAAACCAAAATTTATGTGTGTTATTTGTGGATATAATGAAAATATTGTTAAAGATCCAGAAACTGGAATATACATTGTTCCAATAACAGCATTAAAACCGGAATAACTTTCTGTTTATGAAAGTTATTTTTTTGTTCTTAAAATGATAGACAAGTAATTAATAATTTGATAAAATAAAGTAGTACGAAAAAGTTGTATAGAATGGAAGTGCTCGTTATGGCTAAAATTATATCACTTGTTAATCAAAAGGGTGGAGTTGGTAAAACTACCACTAGTATAAACTTGAGTGCTGCATTAGGAAAAATGGGTAAACGTGTACTATTAATTGATATGGACCCACAAAGTAATGCCACTACTGGGCTAGGTTTAAATAGTAATGATTTTAAGAATGATATATATGAACTTATTACTGGAAAATGTGAAGTAAAGAAAGCTATTAAGAAGACTAAATTTCATAATTTAAGTATTATACCATCAACAATTAATTTAGCTGGTGTAGATGTAGAATTTGTTAAGAGAATGCTTGAAGATAAAGAATTTAGTCAAAATATGCAATTAAAATTAAGACTTGATGAAATAAGAGATAATTATGATTATATAATAATAGATTGTCAACCATCTTTAGGTTTAGGTACTATGAATGCATTAGTTGCTAGTGATAGTGTAATAATACCTGTTCAATGTGAATTTTTTGCTTTGGAAGGAATTACACAATTATTAAATAGTATAATAATGGTTCAAGGAAGTATGAATCCTGGGTTAAGAATTGAAGGAGTTCTTTTAACCATGTTAGATGGTAGAACAAATATAGGGCTTGAAGTAATTGAAGAAATAAGAAAATACTTTAAAGATAAAGTATTTAATACAATAATACCTAGATTAGTAAGATTAGTAGAAGCACCTAGTCATGGAAAACCTATCAATGAATATGATCCATTAAGTAGAGCTACGGAAGCTTATGCTAATTTAGCAAAGGAAGTGGTAAGTAGAGATGGAAACTAAGAAAAAAGCACTAGGTAAAGGACTAGAACAATTATTTTCTAATAATGTAATAGACTTTGATAATTTTGAAGATACTGTTATTGAAGAAAATAAAAAGGATGTAACTGAAATAAGTTTGGATGAAATAAGAAGTAATCCATATCAACCAAGAAAAACATTTGATACTGCTAGTTTAAATGAACTTGCTAAAAGTATTGAAGAATATGGGGTAGTTCAACCAATTATTGTTAAGAAAAGTATTAAAGGTTATGAACTTGTTGCAGGTGAAAGAAGAACTAAAGCTGCAAAACTAGCTGGTTTAAAAAGTATTCCTGCTATAATTAAAGATTTTGATGACCAAGAAATGATGGAAATTGCTTTAATTGAAAATATTCAAAGAGAAGATTTAAATCCAATTGATGAAGCAAGTAGTATTAGTAATATAATTAAACTACGTGGATATACTCAAGAAGAATTCGCAAGTAAGTTTGGTAAGAGTAGGACATATGTAACTAATATGTTAGGTTTATTAAAATTACCTGATGAAGTAAAGAAAATGGTTGAAAAAAATAGCTTAAGTATGTCTCATGCTAGAGTTTTAAGTAAGATGGATGATGATGAAAAAGTTATTGATTTAGCTAAAAGAATTATTACTGATGGAATGAGTGTTAGAGACTTAGAAAGAGTTAGTCAAGATGTAAAAGAAGAAAATATTATTAAGAGTAGTTCTAGAAGTAATAAAGGATATGACCATAAATATAGAATGTATGAAAATATAATTATGGATAGTTTAAATACTAAGGTTAGAGTTAGTAAGAAAAAGATTGAGATATATTTTGATGGGGTAAGTGAATTAGAAGAGATACTTTCGAAAATGAATGTTAAAGTTGAGGAAGAATAATGAATAAAGAATTTAATTTAAATGATGAAGTTATCATGAAGAAACAACATGCTTGTGGTACTAATTTATGGATTATTACAAGAAATGGTGCAGATGTTAAAATTAAATGTAAAAATTGTGGTAGAGAAATCATGATGGATAGATTAGAATTTATGAAAAAATTAAAAAAGGTGATTGTAAATGAAAAAACTTCGAACTAAAGAGAAAATTGGACTACATCCAGTAATGATGCTTTTAGTCTTAAGTTTTGCAACAATTATTATTAGTGGATTATTAAGACTATTTAATGTTCAATCAACATTTAATCAAATATCAAGTGTTACTGGAGACTTTCAAGTTACTACAGAAGCTGTAAATTCTTTATTTAGTTTAAGAGGACTTAAATATATATTTACTAGTACTGTTAGTAATTTTGCTAACTTTTCAGTTCTTACACATTTAATTATTATACTTTTAGGTATTGGTATAATGGTTAAGAGTGGATTTTTAAAAACCATTATTACATTAATGACTAAAAAAGCTAAGAAAACAACTGTTACCTTTGTGTTAGTGTTAATTTCGATACTTGCAAGTTTAGTTGGAGATTTATCTTATATTATATTAGTTCCTTTAGGAGCATTATTATTTTTGTATGGTAAAAGAAATCCAATGATTGGAATTATAACAACATTTGCAAGTCTTACTTGTGGTAGTGCTTTAAGTTTATTTTTAACTAGTTATGATTCTAGTTTAATAAGTATTACTTTAGATAATGTTCATGTTATTAATAGTGGTTATACTATATCAAGTTGGGGATTTTTATTTTCTAATATTATATTAATTATTATACTTGCTTTTGTTATTACAAATGTAACAGAAAATTATTTAGTTAAAAAATTACCTAAGTATGAATTTCCTGAAGAAGAAGTTGAAGAAGAATTAGTGTTAACAAGAAAACAAATGAGAGGTTTATTATTTTCATTGTTTGCTGGTTTAATTTATATGTTAATATTTATTTATAATATTATTCCAGGACTTCCTTTTTCAGGTAATTTACTTGATTATAGTCAAAGTTTATATATTGATAAATTGTTTAGTTATAATTCATTTTTTAGTAATGGATTTGTGTTTGTTGTAGCAGTGTTCTTTGTAATATTAGGACTTGCTTATGGAATTGGTGCTAAAACAATAAAGAATAATAAAGAATTTGTTGATGCTTTAGGGCATTCATTAAATGGTGTTGGTAAAATACTTGTTATGATATTTGCAGCGTCAACATTTATAAATATATTTAAACAATCAAATATTGGTAATGTTGTAGCTGGAGCTTTAACAAATATTATGCAAAATAGTGAATTTGCTGGGCTTCCTTTGATATTAGTTTTATTTATATTTGCAGGTGTTATTGCCTTATTTCAACCAACAATATTATTTAGTTATAATATTGCTAGTGGTGTTATTATTAAATTAATGAATGCAGGTATTTCTCCGGAATTCACACAACTTGTATTTAGACTTGGAAGTAGTGTTACACTAGGTCTTACACCAGTGTTTGCATATTTTGTTGTTTATCTTGCATATTTAGAAAATTATAATCAAAGTAATAAACCAATAACTATTGGGGAAGCTATAAAATATCAATTGCCATATGCTGCAGTTACATGTATAGTTTATTTATTATTTATAATTGTATGGTATTTAGTTAAGTTTCCAATAGGAATTGGAGCTGGCGTAGGATTGGGGGCATAAAAATGAGTTTAAAAGCAGGAATTGTGGGATTACCTAATGTTGGTAAATCAACTTTGTTTAATGCAATTACAAAACAAAATATATTAGCGGCGAATTATCCATTTGCTACGATAGAACCAAATGTTGGTATTGTATTTGTTCCAGATAAGAGAGTGGATTATTTAGCTAATATGTATAAACCCAAAAGTGTTGTACCAACAACTTTTGAGTTTACTGATATTGCAGGACTAGTAAGCGGTGCATCCCGAGGTGAAGGTCTCGGCAATAAATTTCTATCGCATATAAGGGAATGTGATGCAATATGTGAGGTTGTAAGGTGTTTTAATGATCCTAATGTTACTCATGTAACTGGTAAAGTTGATCCAATAAGTGATATTGAAGTAATAAATATTGAGTTAGTACTTGCTGATTTAGAAGTAATAAATAATAGAATTGAAAAGATAGAAAAAAAAGCAATAACTACGAAAGATAAAGAAGCTTTAGCAGAAGTCGAAGTATTAAAAAAATGTAGGGTTGCTTTAGAAGCAAATACACCACTTAGAAGAATTAGTTTTGATAAAGATGAAAAGAAATTATTAAAAAACTTTAGTTTCTTAACAATAAAACCAATTATATATGTAGCAAATGTAAATGAAGATGATGTTGCTGTTGGTGATAATGAATATTCTTTGATGGTTAAGAATTATGCAGAAGCTGAAGGTTCTGGAGTTATAGTTATGTGTTCTAAGTTAGAGGCTGATTTGGCAGGACTTGAGGATGAAGAAAAAGAATTATTCTTACAAGAAGTAGGTATAAGAAATAGTGGTCTTGATAAATTAATATTTGCAACATATAATTTATTAGGACTAGCAACATTCTTTACTGCTGGTACAGATGAAGTAAGAGCTTGGACTTTTAAAGTTGGGATGAAAGCTCCAGAATGTGCTGGTATTATACATAGTGATTTTGAAAAAGGTTTTATTAGAGCAGAAGTAATTAGTTTTAGTGATTTAGAGAAGTATGGTGATGAAAAACTAGTTAAAGAAGCTGGTAAACTTCGTGTTGAAGGTAAAGAATATGAAATGCAAGATGGAGATATTTGTTATTTTCGATTTAATGTATAGAAAAGGAGGAATGTTTAATGGAAGATAATAAGTTATTAAGTAAATCATTTTTATGGATGTGTATTGGACTTTTAGTAACATTTGTTACTGGTTATGGCGTATCTATGAATGAAAGAATGTTAGAAAATATTTTTGCTGGAAGTGCTTTTTGGATACTTTTAGTACTAGAACTTATTTTAGTTATTGTGTTATCCGCAAGAGTTATGAAAATGAGCCCAACAGCTGCAAAGATATGTTTTATTCTATATGCTTTTGTTAGTGGATTAACATTTTCAAGTATATTTGTTGCATATGAATTAACAAGTGTAATGATGGTATTCTTAGTTAGTGCCGTTATATTTGGAGTTATGGCATATATTGGATACAAGACGAATGTAGACTTGTCTAAGGTTGGATTTTACTTACTTATGGCTTTAATTGGAGTTATAGTTATTTCTTTAATAAATATTTTTATTGGTAATGGAACATTAGAAATAATTTTATGTATTGTTTGTTTATTATTGTTTTTAGGTATTACTGCATATGATGTTCAAAAGATTAAAGCTTTAGAAACAACTGGATTACCTGAAGATAATTTAGCTATCTATGGAGCATTAGAACTATACTTAGACTTTATAAATATATTCTTACAAATATTAGAATTATTTGCTAAAAATAAGGATTAATTATGGATACAAGTTTAAAAAGAATAATTGCTTTTGTAATTGATATAGTTATTGTTTCTTTAGTAGTTAGTTTAATTAATTTACTTCCTTTGGACCCATACAAAGATAAATATAAAGATACTTATGAAAAATATAATGAAGTTGTACAAAAAAGTACTGAAGATGAAAAAAATGATTATAAAGATGAAATAATAGAATTAAATTATGAAGTTTATAAATATAGAACTTATAGTAGTATGTTTTCTGCAACAGCATTAATACTTTATTTTGGGGTTTTACCACTTGTTATGAATGGTCAAACATTAGGTAAAAAAATAATGAAGTTAAGAGTTGTTAGTAATAATGAAAAGAAACTTAACTTTTGGAAATATTTAATTAGAATTGTTATTTTAAATAATATTTGGTTAAGTTTAATAAATGTTGGAGCAGTATATGTTGTAAGTGGAGTTAAATTCTATTATGTAACTTATGTAATTAGTATGTTATCAAGTTTAATATATATGTTAAATTTAATAATGGTTATGTTTAGAAAAGATAATCGTGGTCTTCATGATATGGTTGCTGGTACTAAAGTTATTCTAGTAAGTAATGATGTTGTAGTAGAAAGTGTTGAAGAAGTAAAGAAAGATGGTATTAAAGAAAAAGTAGAAAAAGTAAGTAAGAAAAAGAGTTCCAAGTAAAGGAGCTTTTTTTTGTTGACAAGAATTTTGGGTTATGGTAGAATATATTTTTGTAAAGGGATAGCTTATGTATAAATTTGAATATAGAAAGGAGGACTTTTTGAGTTTTAGTAAACTAAGACAAATGTCATTTGAGAAAATTGAGAATTTACTTGATTATTTATCAGATGGTGAAGAAGAAAAAGAAGAAGTAATTTTTAGAAAAGATAGAATTTTATTTCGAACAAGTAAAAAAGTATATTTACTTGAAAATTTAGTTGATGATTCTTATGGTGTATTGTGGGAAAGATAGTTGATAGTATTTACTTTTATACTTAATTGTGATATAATTTAAGTACGAAAGGAAAATGCCTTGTGAAAAATGAAGATAAAATTATGGGGTTGTTTAATGGAAAGTATTTAAAAACTGAGGATGTTGTTAAAGCTAATATTCCTAAAGTATATCTTACTAAAATGGTTAGAAAAGGACTTATTAAAAGAGTTAAAAGTGGTCTTTATATGAATTTAGAGACATTTCCTGATTCTATGTATGAGAATTTATCTAAGAGTAAATATGGTATTTATTCTAGTTTATCTTCCTTATACTTACTTGATATGTGTGAAAGAATTCCAATTATATATGATATTACTGTACCAACTGGTTATAAAGGATACTTGCAAAAACTTGATAATGTTAAGTTATATTATGTATCTAAAGATATTTATGAAGTTGGTTTAATAGAAGTAAAAGATATGTTTGGTAATATTTTGAGATGCTACGATTTAGAACGAACAATTTGTGATATAGTAAAATATTATGATAAACTTGATAGAGAATTATGTAATAAAGCATTAATTGAATATTTTAGTGAAAATCATGATGAAAAGAAATTATTTTTATATGCAAAAAAATTAAAAATTTATAATAAATTAATTAGGAAAGTAGAGGTGTTGCGATGAATAAAGATAGTTTAAAAGCAAAAGCAAAAAACGTAGCACAAAAGTATAATTTAGATAGTAGATATATAATTCAATATGTGATGTTTGAATCATTAATTAGAAGAATATCTATTTCAAAATATAAAGAAAATATAATAATAAAGGGTGGTTTTTTATTATCATCTATTTTTGGTTTTAATCAAAGAAGTACAATGGATATGGATGCAACTTTAAAGGGAATGAATTTAAATAAAGAAAATGTCTTAAATATCATTAAAGATATTATTGCTATTGATATAAATGATGGTGTTAGATATGAAATATTTTCTATTAAGGATATAAGATTAGAAAAGAAATATCCAGGTTTTAGAATACATTTAATAGCTTATTTGGAGGATTTAAGAACACATTTAATGATTGATATTACAACTGGAGATGTTATTACTTTAAAAGAGATAGATTATGAATATAATACTATTTTTGATAATGAAACTATAAATATTATGTCATATAATATTGAAACAATTATTGCTGAAAAATTTGAAGCAATTATTTCAAGAAATGTTATTAATTCAAGAATGAAAGATTATTATGATTTATATATGTTTACAACATTAAAATGGGATAACGTAAATAAGAATTTATTAAAAATAGCTATTAATAATACTTGTAATAATCGAAAAACAACTAATTATTTGAATGATTCTTCAAATTATATTAATTTAATTAGTAAAAATGAAGATTTGAAAAAGTTGTGGAAAGAATATCAAAATAAAAATGTATATGCTAAGAACATTAATTTTGAGGATACTATTCTTGCAATTTCTAAAATAAATGAATTGTTAAAAAGTGATTAAATTATGCACATTTTTCTTGTATTTTACTCATATATTTGTTATAATACTTGCGAGTAAAAGAAATTACTCCTTGCTTCTAAGGAAGCCGAGAAGACCGTGAGGAGGTGGATATTGATGACTAAGTATGAAATTATGTTTATAGTTAAATCAACATTAGATGAAGAAACTATTAAAAAGACTAGTGAGGATTTACAAAAACTAATAAACAAGAAACCATCTAAAGTTATCGAATTCAAAGAAATGGGTAGAAAAAAATTAGCTTATCCAATTAAAAAAGAAGTTAGTGGATACTACTATGTTATGACTGTTGAAGTAACTAATGAAACCCTTCAAGAATTTGATAGAAAAGTTTCTATTAATGAAAATGTTTTAAGACATTTAATTATCAAAGTTGAAGGAGAATAATAATGAACAAAGTAATATTAACAGGGAGACTTACTCGTGACCCTGAATCTAGAATGACTCAAAGTAATATGGAAATTTCAAGATTTTCACTAGCTTGCCAAAGTGATTTTGTAAATCGTGATGGACAAAGAGATACTGAATTTATTAACTGTGTAGCTTTTAATAGAAGTGCTCAAACTATTAATAGATATTGTCGTAAAGGACAAATGATTTTAGTTCAAGGAAGAATTAGAAATAGTAGTTATGATGCTCAAGATGGTACTAAGAGATATACAACTGAAATTGTTGTTGATAATTTTGAATTCTTAGGAAGTAGAAATGATGGTGGAAGTGCTAACCAAAATTATAGTGCTCCAGCTAGCAACAATAGTACAGCTTATAGTCCAGAAGCACCTGTTGCTCCAAGTGCTGTTGAAACAACAGACATTAGTGAAGATCCTTATAAAGACTTTGGAGATGAATTTACTTTAAGTAGTGATGATTTACCATTTTAAGTAAAGGAGGATAAGTAAAGTGGCAGAATTTTATCGTAAGAAAAAGAAAATATGTCAAATGTGTGCTGGAAAAAGCGTAGATTATAAAGATGTTATGATTATCAATAAATATATTAATGATAAAGGCAAGATTTTACCAAGAAGAATGACTGGGGCTTGTGCTAAACATCAAAGACATATTGCTCAACAAATTAAATATGCAAGATTTATGGCTTTAATACCATTTGTTAAATAATTTGGCTCACCTTTGGGTGAGTTTTTCTATACTTAAATTATTAATTGTGATAAAATATTTGTAGGTGAAGATGATGCAAAAAGATAAAAAATTAGTTATAGCATTTTTAGTTATTTTATTCGGTATTTGTTTATGTATTCCATGTAAGTTTGTACTTGTTAAAATTGGTGTTATGAGTATGAATATGGATAATTTCTTAGAATATAAAGAAAAAGATGTTAATAATGTTGTTGATAAAATAAATAATGTTGTAGGAAGAATAGAAAATAGCGTAGAAAACAAAGTAACGAATTATTTTCCTTTTTATAATGTAATAAATAGTTTGTATGACAAAGTTGATTTTACAAGCAATAAGATACTGTTTAAGGATGTGCCAATTAAGAAAAATAGTGATGGTGAGTATATATTTTATGATAAAGTAAATGAGTTTTATTATTTAACTAATAAATATACAAGTAAAGAATTAGATGAAAGATTAGATAGTCAAGTAAAGTTTTTTAATAATTTAAATAAAAAGGGAATAGATGTAAATATTTATATACCTACGAGATATGAATTTACTACATTAAAAAAAGATAATTTAAGTAATTATGTAGGTGAGTTTGTAAGTAAGTTAGATAGTAATATTAATGTAAGAGTAATGGATGTAAAAAGTATAGATGAGTATAAAGAATATTTTTATAAAACTGACCATCATTGGACAATAAAAGGAGCACTAGATGGCTATAAAGATATTTGTGATATGCTTAATATTGATGCAATAAATAATTTAAATATTGTAAAGCATAAAGAAAGAATGTATTATGGTTCTTTAGCTAAGACTGCTTTAAATGATAATATAAATGATTATATTAGTGATGTTGATATAAAACTAGATTATGATGTTTATGTAAATGGTAAAAAAGCTGATAGTTTGTTTAAACCTAGAGAAATAAGACTTGATAGAAGTTATAAATATTATGATTATTATGTTCAATATTTTAATGGCCAATATGGAAATGTAGTTTATGATTATCATAATAGTGATAAAGAAAACTTACTTATTATCGGAGATTCTTACTCTTGGCAAATAGATTATTTAATAGCTAGTTCTTTTAATAAAACACATGTTATTAACTTAAGATATGATGAATATAAAAATAAAAAATTTAATTTAAGAAAGTATGTTAGTGATAATAATATATCTAAAGTATTATTCTTATATGAAGGTGGTTCAAGTATGTTTGACCAATATGATTATGATTTTGAAGGGAGAGTAAAATAATGGTATTTTCTAGTTTGATTTTCTTATTTTGTTTCTTTCCAATATTCTTAATCTGTTACTTTGTATCCAAAAAAAGAAAGACAAGAAATATAGTTTTGCTTATATTTTCATTAATGTTTTATGGGTATGGGGAACCAATTTATGTCATTCTAATGATTTTATCTATTTTAGTTAATTATTATATAGCTTTAATAATGGATAAAAGTAGTAGTAAAAAGAAATGGTTAATAATTGATTTAGTATTTAATCTAGGATTACTTTTTATATTTAAATATACTAACTTTTTCTTGGATAATATAAATAATTTATTTAATTTAAATATTAAATTTTTAAGTATAAGTTTACCAATAGGTATTAGTTTTTATACATTTCAAATACTTACTTATGTTATTGATGTTTATAAAGGTAAAGTAGATGTTCAAAAAAGTATTATTAATTTAGGTTGTTATATTAGTGCTTTTCCTCAGCTTATTGCAGGACCTATTGTTAGATATGAAACTGTAAATAGGGAACTTGATGATAGATGCGAAAATGTTGAAAATTTTGCAACAGGTATAAGAAGATTTATTATCGGGTTATTTAAAAAGGTTGTAATTGCTAATGAAATGGCTTATGTTGCTGATACTTTATTTGGTTCTAGTATTGCCGAGTTAGGTGTTATTGGAATGGTTGTTGGTGGTATAGCATTTACTTTCCAAATTTATTTTGATTTTAGTGGATATAGTGATATGGCAATTGGTTTAGGTAAAATGCTTGGATTTAATTATTTAGAAAATTTTAACTATCCATATATTGCTCGCAGTATAACTTCATTTTGGAGAAGATGGCATATTTCATTATCTACATTCTTTAGAGATTATGTTTATATTCCCTTAGGTGGAAATAGATGTAAAGGTGCGCGTCATATATTTAATTTATTTGTAGTGTGGGCCTTGACTGGTTTATGGCATGGTGCTAGTTGGAACTTTGTTTTTTGGGGACTTTTCTATTTTGTTTTATTAGTGTTAGAAAAATTTGTATTTAAAAATATTGATAAACTTCCAAAAGTTTTAGGACATATTTATACATTTAGTTTAGTAACTTTTGGTTTTATAATATTTTATTTTACGGATACAAGTGTATTAGTGGAAGCAATTAAAACATTGTTTGGCGCGCATGGATTTGGTAATTTAAGTGTATTTAGTCATTATCAAATAATTAGAGTAAGAACAATACTAGTATTTATTTTAGCAATATTTGCATGTACGCCGATATTTAAAAATATGTTAGATAAGAAAAATAAAATGAGTGATATAATAATACTTGTATTATTTATTCTTAGTATAGTGGGTATTTTAGCATCTAGCTATAATCCATTTATATATTTTAGATTTTAATTTTCAAAGTACAACAACAGATATTCAAAGTGCAAAATTTGTACTTTAGAATTGTTCTTTGAATTAAAAAATGTTATAATATTATTTACTTAAAGGAGGTTATTTAGATGAAAGTAATTTTATTAAGTGATGTAAAAGGAAAAGGTAAAAAAGATAGTGTAATTAATGTAAGTGATGGTTATGCTAATAATTATTTAATTAAGAATAATTTAGCTGTTCCTTATACAAAAAGAAGTAGTGAAATATTAAATGAAGAATTAGATGAAAGACAAAAAAATGAAGATGCTTTAGTAGAAAGCTTAAATGAAATAAAGAAAAAGTTAGATGGTAAAACTATAACTTTTAAAGTTAAAACTGGTACATCTGATAAAGTATTTGGTACAATATCTAATAAACAAATATCTGAAAAGTTAAAAGATATGGGTTATAAAATAGATAAAAAATGTATTAAAAGTGAGATTGCAATAAGTAGTTTAGGTGTTACTAAAGTAAGTATTGAGCTACATAAAAAAGTTAAATTTGACTTGAATGTTGAATTAGTTAAATAGGAGGGTTTATGGCAAGAAGTATGCCTCAGAATAAAGAAGCTGAGATGAGTGTCTTAGGTGTTGCTTTTTTAAATAATAATGAAGTTAGTAAGATAGTTGAAGAAGTAACAAGTGATATGTTCTTTGATGAGAGAAATAGATATATATTTAATGCAATAAAAAGTTTACATGAAAGTAAGACACCGATTGATGTTACAACTCTTAGAAATGAACTAGATAAAGATAAGAAATTTAATGCAGTTGGACTTGATTATATTACTGAAGTAATTGATAGTGTAGTAACAAGTGCTAATTTAGATTTTTATATTAAAATTATCAAAGATTATGCTGTTAGAAGAAATTTAATTGAAACAGCTAGTGATATTATAACTAAGACATATGATGAAGAAGATGTAAATAGTTTACTTGATAATGCTGAAAAAAATATATTAAATGTTGTTAGAGCAAGAAGTGTTGGTGACTTTGTGCCAATTAGTGAAATTTTAAGAAGAGCTCAAGCTAAGCTGGAAGAACTTGCTAAAAATAAGAGAAGTATTACAGGTATTGAAACTGGTTTTCCTGATTTTGATAAAATAACAACTGGATTACAAGGTGGAGAAATGATTATTTTGGCTGCTCGTCCAGGAATGGGAAAAACTGCCCTTGCTTTAAATATGGCTGCTTATGCTGCAACACATACAAAAAAAGCTGTTGCTATATTTAACTTAGAAATGTCAGCGGAAATGCTTATTAATCGTATGATTTCTTCGATTGGTCAAATTGATGCTTATAAGTTGCAAACTGGTAATATGCAAGAAAAGGATTGGAAAAGATATAATGAAGCATTATCACAACTTGCTGATACAAATATATATATTGAAGATAATGCTGGTGTTACTGCTCAAGAGATACGTGCTAAATGTAGAAGACTTGCTAATAGTGAAGATGGTTTAGGTTTAGTAGTAATCGACTACTTACAATTAGTTAGTTCTGGGTCAAGAAGGGTTGAATCTCGTCAAGTGGAAGTATCAGAAATATCTCGTTCCCTTAAAACTATGGCATTAGAGTTAGGGGTACCAGTTATTGCCTTATCGCAATTATCAAGAAGTGCTGAAAAAAGAGAAAGTAATCAACCAATGCTTGCGGATTTGCGTGAATCTGGGTCTTTGGAACAAGATGCCGATATGGTTTTATTCATAAATCGTAAAGATTATTATGAAAAAGCAAAAGATTTTAATCAAAAAATAGTGCCAGCAGAATTAATAATTGCTAAGCACAGAAAAGGAGGACTTGGAACAGTTAACTTATTATTTGAACTTAATATGAGTAGTTTTAAGAGTCAATTAAAAGCAGCTGGAGATGAAAATGAATAATAAAAGTAAAGTTATAACTGCTATATTATCAATATTAATTATTGTTTTGTATTTTGTAAATGAAAAAAATGATTATAAGTTTGATGAAGCAAGCAAAGCTTATCAAATTTATTTGGATGGAAAAGAAATTGGGCTAATTAAAGATGAAAATGCATTATATAGTTTAATTAATAAAGAACAACAAAATATAAAAGATCAATATGGTGTTGATTATGTTTATCCTCCGGATGGACTTGATATAGTGGAAACAAAAACATTTGATGAAAACTATATGGGGGTAGAGGAAATATACCAAAAAATTGAAAATGCAGATGATTTTACTATAAAAGGTTATATTATTACAATAAAAAGTGATGATAAAGAAAAAGAAAATATTGTTATTAATATTTTAGATAAAAAAGTATTTGAAGATTCATTAAAAAAATATGTTTTATCATTTGTAACTGAAGAAGAATTAAATGATTATAATAATGGTCATAGAAGTATAAATGAAATAGGTTCAATAATTGAAAATATGTATTTTAATGAAACTATAACTATAAAAGAAGGATATGTTAGTGTTAAAAATAAGATTTATACTGATTCTGAATCTTTAAGTCAATATTTGTTATTTGGACCAGATGTTAAAATGGATACGTATACAGTTAAATCTGGGGATAGTATTGCAAGTATAAGTGAAGATAATAAAATGAACTCTCAGGAATTTTTGATTGCAAATCCTAAATATAAGAGTGAGGATGCGATGCTTGCAGTAGGTAGTGTGGTTAATATTACAATTATTAATCCTATTATTACTTTAACTTATAGTGTTTATGAAATAAATGAAAATATTACACCATATACAACAGCAGACCCAATTGTTGATAATACGAAGGAACCAAGTTATAAAGAACCAACAAGACCTGGTGTTAATGGTATAACATTAATCCATAGTACTTACGAGGTTATTAATGGTGAACGTTCAACTGGTGTTGAAATTAAAGACCGTAAAGTAATTAGAGAAATGGTTCAAGAACAATATACTATTGGTAGAAGAACAAATGGTTATTATTATCCAACTAGTGGATGGGGTTATCCAACTGAATACCCATATGTTATTACTAGTCCTTTCCAATGGCGATGGGGAAAACACCACGATGGTATCGATATTTCTGGTACTGGTTATAGGTCAAGAATATTTGCGGTTGCTCCAGGTACTGTTGTTGAAGTTGGTTATAGAAATACCGATGGTAACTATGTAATAATTGAACATGAAAATAATATTTATACACAATATGCTCATATGTATGGAGCTACTGTTGTGGAAGGTCAAACTGTTAAGAAAGGAGACCAAATTGGAGAAATGGGAAATACAGGATATGTTGTTCCTGCACCAAGTAAATATAATCCAACTGCTGGTACCCACCTTCATTTCGGGGTATCAATCGGATGGCCATTCCATGGAGCATATTCATTCCAAAATCCAACGAGGTATATAAGATTCTAATGAAAGTAGTAGTATTATCATCTGGCTCTAAAGGAAATGTTACTTATTTAGAAATAAATAATAAAAGATTTTTGTTAGATGCTGGACGAAATTATAAGTATATAAATGAAAATTTGAAAGATATTGGTGTTGATGTAAAAACAATAGATTATGTTGTTATAACTCATAATCATAAAGATCATGTATCAGCATTGAAAACTTTACTTGATAAAACTGGAGCTGCTTTAATAGTGAGTGAAAAAATGTTTTATTCAATTGAAGATGTAAAAGATTATAAACATATAATTGTACTTGAAGATGAAATAGATTTAGATAAAATTCATATAACATCATTTAAATCTAGCCATGATGCACCGGATTCTAGAAATTATGTATTTGAATGTGATGGTAAAAAAATAGCATATGTTACTGATACTGGTTATGTTAATGCTAAAAACTTTAAGTATTTAAAAAATTTAGATATATATCTATTTGAAAGTAATCATGATTTAGAATTATTAATGAACGGTCCTTATCCAGAATGGTTAAAAAGAAGAGTTTATTCTGATGAAGGCCACTTGTCTAATAAGGCAGCATCATTTTATCTTACTAAATTAATCGGAGATAAAACTAAGAAAATAGTTTTAATCCATTTAAGTGAAACAAATAATTTAGAAAGTATTGCTATGGAAACAATTAATAATACATTTTTAGATTATGGGATTGATTTTCATGATATTATTTGTGCAAAACAAAATGAAAAAACGGAAGTAATTGAAATATGATAAAAATTTTATGTGTAGGAAAGATTAAAGAAAGTTATTTGGATGAACTTATAAATGATTATAAGAAAAGAATTGGAAAGTATATAAAGATAGAAATAATAGAATTAAAAGATGATGTAAATTATGATAAAGAAATAAGTAATTTAATAAAGAATATAAAGACTAGTGATTATAATATTGGATTAGATTTAAAAGGTAAAATGTATTCAAGTGTAGAATTTGCTGATAAAATAGATAAAATTTTACCTCAGAATAGTAATATAACTTTTATAATTGGAGGTTCTTTAGGTTTAAATGATGAGGCTAGAAGTCTTTGTAATGAATTAATTAGTTTTTCACAGATGACTTTTCCTCATGGCTTATTTCGTGGTATTTTACTTGAACAAATTTATAGGGCTTGTAAGATAAATAATCATGAAATGTATCATAAGTGAGGTTGTATGAAAGTAAATGAAATAAGAAATATGAAAGTGGCTTTAACTCATGCTGGCAAGTTTCATGCTGATGATGTTTTCGGGGCTGCTTTTTTAAAAATTATAAATCCAAAGCTGAAAATTATAAGAAGTAATGTTGTACCAGCTGATTTTGATGGATTAGTTTTTGATATAGGAATGGGTGAGTTTGACCATCATATGGCTAATAATGAATGTCGAAGTAATGGTCAATCTTATGCTGCTTTTGGAAAACTATGGAGAGCTTTTGCTAAAGATTTATATGGAAAATACATTTATGAAAGTATTGATAAAAAATTAATTGAAGACTTAGATTTATGTGATAATACAGGTAGTTATAATGCTTTAGCTATAGCTATTGATACTTTTAATAATAAAGATGTAACAGATAATGATGATAATTTTTTTGAAGCAATGGAATTTGCTAAAAAGATATTAAAAAATATGATAAATAAAGGAAAATTACATGAAATTGATATTTTGAAAGTAAAGAAATATTATGAAGATGCTGTTGATAAAAGAATTATTGTTTTAGATGAACCTTTATTTTATAAAGATTATTTGCCATTTACGGATGCAATATATGTTGTATACCCATCAAGCAGAGGAGGTTATGCTGCTCAAGGGGTAACTATAGATAGTAATACAAATAAGTTAAAGAAAGATTTTCCTTTAGAATGGGTAAATAATTTACCACCGTACTTAAGGTTTTGTCACACATCAAGGTTTTTAATTGCATCTGATACTTTTGAAGGTATTATGCATGCAGTTCGGGAGGCTTTAAAATGATAGGAAATGATTGGGATGAAAAGTTAAGAGTTGTCTGGGAAAGTCCTGGGTTTAAAAACTTTTATAAAAGAATTATGCATGAATATGAGATTAAGGAAATTTATCCTCCGAAAGATTATATATTTAATGCTTTAAAATTAACAAGTTATGAAAATACAAAGGTAGTAATCGTGGGACAAGACCCATATCATGGTAAAGGGGAAGCTCATGGGTTATCTTTTTCAGTTCAAAAAGGAGTGAGAGTACCACCTTCTTTACAAAATATTTATAAAGAATTAAATGATGATTTGAAAATTTCTCCGAAGGATAATGGGGATTTAACTGAATGGGCTAAGCAGGGAGTTTTGCTTTTAAATGCTGTATTAACAGTGGAAAAAGATAAGGCTGCAAGTCATAGAAACTTAGGTTGGGAACCTATGACTGATTATATTATTAAACTTCTTAATTTAAAAAATAAACCTGTAGTTTTTATTTTATGGGGAAACTTTGCTAAGGAGAAGGCTAAACTTATAACAAATCATCAGCATTATATTATTATGAGTCCTCATCCTTCACCATTTTCTGCTTATTCAGGATTTTTTGGCAGTAAGCCATTTTCTAAAACTAATGAATTTTTAATAAAAAATGGGCTTGTACCAATTGATTGGTCAAAATAAGACTTGGAAAAACCAAGTCTTATTTCTTAGCTTATTTTAAGTATTAAATAAGCATTGGTAATTACATTGGGTAACAATTGTTATCATAGTTATATTGAAGTTTATTTTGTATATTATTCTATCCAGTAGGACCAGTTGGGCCGGTTGGGCCAGTTGGACCAGTTGGACCTGTTTCACCTTGTAATCCTTGAGGTCCTGTTGGGCCTTGAGGAATTGTTAAGTTTAAAACATAATTAGGTGCTGTTCCAGTTATTGAAGCTGTAGCTTCTGTACCAGGTGCTCCTGTGGTAACGGTTCCAATTGCTAATGTTGGAGTTTCTCCGCTTGCTCCAGTTTCACCTTGTAATCCTTGAGGTCCCGTAGGTCCCGTAGGTCCTTGTTCTCCTTGTATTCCTTGAGCTCCGGCAGGTCCCGTAGGTCCCGTAGGTCCTTGTTCTCCTTGTATTCCTTGAGCTCCTTGAGGTCCGGCAGGTCCCGTAGGTCCTTGTTCCCCTTGTATTCCTTGAGCTCCTTGAGGTCCGGCAGGTCCCGTAGGTCCTTGTTCTCCTTGTATTCCTTGAGCTCCTTCAGGTCCGGCAGGTCCCGTAGGTCCTTGTTCCCCTTGTATTCCTTGAGCTCCTTGGGGTCCGGCAGGTCCTGTAGGTCCAGTTGCACCAGCTGGTATGTTAAATTCTAATACAGCATTAGATGGTGTTCCAGTATTAACTACACTTGCATTCGTTCCTGGGGCTGTAGTTGTAGTTGTACCAACCGTGATAGATGCTCCAGCAGGTCCGGCTGGTCCAGTGGGTCCAGTTGGACCAACACATGTATATGTTATATTTGGTTTTTCTTTATTAAAGCAATCGATATATTGTTTTGCTTTTTTTATATTATTGTTCATTTTGAACTCCTTTCAATAATATAATATGAAATTATAATGGACATGCTTATGATACTCGTCCATATTTTAACAATTTATATATAATTTTCATATGGTAACAAGGTTATTCAAAAGTTGCAAAATAAAAACAATTACAAATATTTAAAGGTGCTTGAATATAATAAAAATGAAACATTCAATTTTGTAATGTTGAATGTTTCTTGAATTAATTCTTTTAGTTTATTATAATTTAAAATCATCTATAACTGCATCTTGCATGTTTTTACCATCAAAGAATGGTTTAATTTTATATCCATGTATTTTAGCAACAATATTTGTTGGAACTTTTCTTATAAGTTTATTTAATTCACTAGTGTTGTTGTTAAAATATGTTTTACATGAAGTTAATGTTTCATTAATTTTATCTATTTCTTTTAAATCTTTATTAAATTCTTTTGTGTTTAATTCTTCATGGTCATTTTTAACTTCTAAAATTATGTTGTAAGCTTCAGTTAATTTTCTATCTAAATCATAGTTAGTTATTCTTTTATCTTTTAAATCAATGTATTCTTTTAAATAATCTTTTTTTGTTACAACTTTTTTTATGGCAATATTAAGTTTAGCAATAATGTCATATTTTTGCCTTAAAGATTCATCAATTATGCCTTCAGCTTTTTCTATTTTTAATTTATAACTTACTAAATTGTTATATATTGTAGCATAAATGATTGCTAAAATACCTAATATAATAATTAAAAGTAGGATTATTTCAAATAAATTCATTTTAGTATCACCATTAATATTTTATCAAATGTATTCATTAAAGTAAATATAGTTAGAGGAAGTTTACAAGTTTATTTTAGTGCATATATTAAAGTATATTGGGTGATTTTCTTGAATAATTTATGTAATAAATTTTTAGAAAAACAAAAACTTAGAAAAGAAATGATGGATTTAGGCTTGATTTGTACTGTTGTTGGACCAACAGGACTGCTGGAGCTTTAATAAGTGTTGGAACAACAACTACAACTGAAGCTGGAACTGATGCTAGTGTTGTAAATGTTGGTACATCATCAAATGTTATTTTGAATTTCAGTATTCCAACTGGAGTGGCAGGACCACAAGGGTGATGTTGGACCAGAAGGCCCTATTTTTCCTGCAAGTGTTGAAGAAATGTTTTATACGAGCTTTGTGGATACTAAAGCAGAATGGTTGCTTACTACATCATCTCCATGGCTAATACCTAACTTATCAAATTATTTTGAGGTGGTTAATGAAAATGAAGTATTAGTTAAACCAGGTATTTATGAAATAACTTTATCTGGTTTAATAAGTAATGCTGATAATACTCATAGAGGACACTTTTATTTACAAGATGAAAATGGTTCAAAAATAAAAGCTACTAAGTTAAGCGTTAATACAATTATCCTTGGTGCTGCAGCATCAAATGTGGAATTTTCTAATGTTAATTTAATGATTAAAAAAATATTATATTAAGGATAATTAAAATATTTATAATTTTAAAGTTTACACCTATAATAAGAATGGGTGTTTTTTCTTGTTAAAAATAAGGGATTGTGGTAAACTAATGATATACAGATAGTGAGGAAAGTGTATGAAATTTATAGATAATGTTGATATAAAAAGATATAGAGAATTTGAAAGCAAACATAAAAAATCACATTTTTTGCAAAGCTATGAATGGGGACAATTTTGTAAGAATGCTAAAGGTCAAATTCCATGTTATGTAGGAATGGAAGATAATGATGGTAATTTGGTAGCAAGTTGTTTAATATTACTTAGACGTACACCATTTGGTTTTAGTTATGGTTATGCTCCGCGTGGATTTGTTTTAGATTATAGTAATAAAGATGTTATAAATGAATTTACTAATTATTTAAAGCAATATATGAAAGATAATAAAATTATATATATTAAATTTGACCCAGATATTAAATATCAAGATATTGATGATGATGGAAATAAAATAGATGGTGGAGAAAATAATTATGAACTTTATAATTATATGTTAAGTTTAGGTTATAAACATACTGGTTTTTATAGGTTATATGAAGGTAATCAACCAAGATATACATTTAGAATTGATTTGAAGAAACCTTGGGAAGAAGTAGAAGCTAAGTTTAATAAATCATTTATGAAATCTGTTAAAAGAAGTTATAGTTATAACTTAGTTGTGGATAATGAAGTTAGGGTAGAAGATTTTTATAGATTAATTCAAAGTAATAGTAGTAAAGATGATTTTGACCCACATAGTTTAGAATATTATAAAATATTTAGTGAAGAAATGGCTAAAGATAATAATATGAAATATTTTAATATTAGTATTAGACCTAAAGAATTATTAGATAATATAAGTAAAGAAATAGATGAATTAAATAAAGAACTTGAAGTAAATAAGAAAAAAGAAGCTGATATTAAAAATAAGATTGCTAGATTAGAAAAAGAAAAAGATATTTTTAGTGGAATTAATAAAGATGAAGTATGTGTTTGTTCATTAATATGCACTTATACTAAAAATCGGGCATGGAGTTTATATATAGGTAGTGATGATTTAGCTAATTTTACTTTTGCAGTTACTAGAAGTTATTATGAAGCCATTAAGGATGCTTATAGTAATGGTTATCTATTCTTTGATTTATTTGGAACACCAGGAGACCCAAATACTAAATATAAGAATTTGGCGAAACTTCATGATTTTAAAAGAAAATTTGGGGATGAGTATATAGAATTTATTGGGGAATTTGATTTAGTTAATAATAAATTGTTATATAAAATGTTACCATTAATGTTAAAAGTTTATAGAAAACTAAGGAGGAAATAATGCTTAAAGTTATTGAAGAAAATGTATTTAGAGAATATGCTATAAAAAATCCTTATTTTTCAATTTATCAATTACCTGAATGGGGAACTTTAAAAAGTGGTACTGGTTGGGTAAGACATCTGCTAGGGATTTATAAAGATGATACTTTAGTGGGGGTAACAATGTTACTTGAAAAAAGGATGCCTTTAAACCTAAGTTTATATTATTCTCCACGAGGTTATTTAATTGATGTATATAATTATGAATTGTTAAAAGATTTTAATGATGAAGTAATAAAATATGTTAAGAAAAATCATGGATTTATGTTAAAACTAGATCCAAATGTTATTTATGCAACTAGAGATAGCGAAGGTAATTTAAAAGAAAAGTGTGGAGAAGAAGCTTATTTTAATTTTAAAAAGTTAGGTTTTAAGCATTTAGGTTTTAGTCAAAATTTTGAAGATTTGCAACCTAGAGTATTATGTAGAATAGAACTTAAAGATACATATAATGATACATTAGAAACATTTAGCAAAAGCACTAAAAAAAATATTGCTAAAACATATGATATGGGTGTTAGAGTAAAAGTTGTTGATTCAAGTAAGATGGATGAGTTTGTTAAGTTATTAGAAGATACAGCAATAAATAAAAACTTTATTATTAGACCGGCTTCGTATTATAAAAAAATGGTTGATTTAATGAGTGATTATGTTACACTTTATATTGCTTATATAGATACTAACCTTTATTATGATTATGTTTGGAATACTTTAGAAAATACTAAAAAAGAATTAGAAACTTTAGAAGCACAAATGAAGAAAATAAATATCGGGGATAAGATAAAAAGACATCATGAAGAACTAGAAAGTAAGATAGTTAAATTAAATAAACAATTAGATGATGCAATAGCTTTAAGAAAAACAAATAAAGAAATTAATATTGGGGCTTTAATGAGTGTATTTACAGGAGATGAAGGTATTACATTTATGAGTGGTACTGCTTCAAGTTATAAAGAATTTAATCCTAAGTATGCTTTTTATAGAGAACATATTGAAGACTCAATAAAGAAACATTTAAAGTATGTTAATTTCTATGGAATATCATTAAATATGGATAAGAATGGTCCTTATTATGGAATTTATGAATTAAAAAAAGGATTTAATCCTGAAATAATTGAATTAATAGGGGAATTTGATTATGTTATTAATCCAGTAGTTTATTATGGTTATAAATTGGCATTAAAAGGTTATAAATTTGTTAAAAAGTTTAAGAAATAAGAGCTGTGGCTCTTTTTTAGTTTAATTTAAGCGGTTTTGGACTATATTGGACGATGCTGGACGATATTGGATGATCAAAAGTCCTTTGGTTTTCGTGTAAATTTGTTCCAAAAGTCCTTTGGTTTTCGTGCAAATTCATTTGAAAAGTCCTTTGATTTTCGTGATTGATAGTTGACTTTTATGCTAAAATATGCTATATTTTTAATGATGGAGGAAAAGTGCAAAATGAGAAGAAAAATTTATAATAAATTGCTTGAATGGAAAAGCAATGATGAAAATAAAAAACCTTTGATGGTTTTAGGTGTTAGACAATGTGGAAAAACATATGTAATTAAAGATTTTTGTAAGAATGAATTTGAAAATGTTTGTGTAATAAATCTGTTGGAACGAGATGACATAATTGAATTATTTAGTAGATCTATTAATTCTGAAGAAAAATATAATATACTTAAAACAATGTTAAATTATGACATAGAGGATGAAAATACTGTCTTATTTATAGATGAAATTCAGGAAAGTGAAGATTTAATATCACAATTAAAATTTTTTTGTGAAAATCATAATAATGTAAATATTATTTGTGCTGGTTCTTTATTAGGTGTTAAATTAAAAAGATTAAAAAAATCATTTCCTGTAGGAAAAGTGTGGATGATAGATATGTTTCCAATGGATTTTGAAGAATTTTTGGTGGCAAATAATAGAGAAAAATTTGTAGATTTATTAAAAGATTGTTTTAATAATAATAAATTTTTAGGTTCACCTTTACATGAAGAATTACTTAGATATTATAGAATTTACTTACTTACTGGAGGGATGCCAGAAGCAATTCAGAATATAGTTGATGCTAATCTCGATTATGTAAAATATGATACTAAGATTTTAAAGAATATCTTGGCTTCTTATTATAAAGATATGAGAAAACATGTTAAAAATGAAGCAGAAGCTTTAAAAATTGAGAGAGTGTATAGAACTCTTCCTTCACAATTAATGAATGCTTCTAAAAAATTTCAACTTTCAATTATTGATGTTGATGCAAGAAATAGAGAGTATGAAACTGCTATTGATTGGCTTATGGGAAGTAATATGATAATTAAATGTGAATGTGTATCATTACCTGAAATACCTTTAAAAGGCTTTGTGGATAATGAAACATTTAAATTTTACTTAAGTGATGTTGGTATTTTATGCACTATTTTAGGGTTAAGTGTAAGAGATATAGTAACTGATAATATTTCTTTGTATAAAGGCATTATTGCAGAAAATTTTGTTGCTAACCAATTATTATGTAATGGCTTTGACTTGTTTTATTGGAAAAATACTGCAACAGCTGAAGTTGACTTTTTGCTTTATACTGCAGATGGAGTTATTCCTGTGGAAGTTAAAGCTGGCGAAAACACACAATCAAAAAGCTTAAAAGTGTATATGGAAAAATATGATGCAAAATATGCAATTAGAATAAGTACAAAAGATTTTGGGTATGACCCTAAAACTAAAATTAAATCAGTTCCTTTATATGCAACATTTTTGATTAAAGATAATTTTAATGAATTTTAACATTTTTTTAGTCATAAAAATAGTTTTAATTTTTAAATGTATGAAAAAGATAGAAAAAATTACTTAAAACACATTTTTCTATCTTTTTTCTGAATTAATCCATTTGTAACATTTTTCCAACATTACGTCATAATCTTTATTTGCAAAATCATCTATAGTTAATTTAATGTGGTAATCTAATCCTAAATATTTTGGATTAAAAAAATCATCTGATTTTGTATGTAATTTCTTTTTAGTATATATTCCTTTCATGGTGTTTGTTTTTATATCTTGATACCAATATACTTTTGCAAAATTAAATTTCAAATTAGTGTTAGGGGTTATATCATTGCCAGATGTGTATCCAAAACAGTTAATAGGTGTTCCAATTTCTTCACCAACAATTTTGCTACCAATTTTTTTCATGTCTATTACAGCAAATCTTCCACTTGAAAATACATATCTATCTACTAACGTGGTTAAATTTAATTTTGAATGTTTTAAAAATCTTATGAGTGGTTTAATTAAAGTTGAGTTGCCACCTGTGTTTCCACGTAAATCTAATAATACATCAGTAATATTGTTTGTATTAAGTATTCTTTTTATGTCTTTAATATTAGGTGCATAAATAGAACTACAACTAGGATATTTAATTATTAACATATTATCTTTAATTTTTAATTGTTCAAATTTATCAATATTAAATATAGAAAAATCTTGAGTATAATCTTTATTTATATCATATTTAATTATTCCCTTTGAAGTTTTATATTCTATAGTATTAGTATTACTATTTATACTAGGCAAAGATAATAAAGTGTTTTTTTCACTTAAACCAAAATCCAATTTTACTAAAAACCAGGAATAAGTTCCATAATTAGTACATCTTTCAAGTTCATCAATAATTTTTTCAATTTTTATCCCATTAATTTCTTTTAATTCACTTAAATTGTATTTGTGTTCATTACATTTATGGATATAAATTTTATTATCAATGGTTAAAAAAGAAATAGGGTAATGATTATTGTTGTTCTTCATGGAAATGTTTGTGTGGGCATCTAGTTTTCCACACATAAATTTTATAAGACATTTCATGAAGTAATAAAAATCGTAATCATTATTTATCTTGTGTTCATTTTCATATTTTTTAATAAAATCATTTAATTCTTCTTTACTATGAAGAAAATAAAAATCTAAATGTATTGTTTCATTTGGAAATTTTTTGTCAAGTTTTTTTCCTCTTTTTTGGTTTGCACAATTTAGGAAATAATTTAAATCTTCTAAGTATCTTTGTTTCATTTGGACCTCCATTAATAATTATAAATTTATTATATAATTAATAGTTATTATTAGCAAGTTAATTTATTGCTATTATAAACAAAAAACGTTATGAATTTTATCTTTCATAACATTTTTATTTATCTTCTAGACTGACTTTCTTCAATGCTATTATTTGGTTGATAATCTGAAAGCTCTTGAGGAATTTTTATTCCGCTATTTGAAATAAATTTTCTCAAATCTTCTAAGCTATTTATGTCTTTTGTTTTTTGTCTAAAGTTTTCACGTTCTTCTGGAGACATATCAATTTGTAATCCTATGATAAAGTTTTGCTTCATTAGTTCTGCTGTGACTTCATCTAGTTCATAACTATCTCTAGGAATAGTTGATATATCTTTCATTTTGTGGTCTTCAACTAAGCTTTTTATTCTACTATTTGTCATTAATAATGAAAATAATTCAGCTTTAACAGTGTCTTTTAGTCTTGGTCCCATTATTTCAAAACGATTATCTTTCATATTATGAATAGTACCAGCTGCTGTGTTACTCATAAATCTTTGAAACATATCTTTTTTATCAATTTTATGACCCATTTTAGGTGGTAAATATATTTTATCAGAAGTCATACAACAAGAATATTTGTAATTGTCTGAATGAATAAATTGAAATTCAAATCCTTTGATAGATAAATTTGGTATTTTATCAATACTAAAATCATTTTGTTTTGATAATTGGTCTAAATAAGTAATTATTTGATTTGATGTTTCAGCTGGAATTCCACATGATATGTACATTAAAAATTTATCTGTATAATTATAAGGCGTATAATTATATTGCATTTTTACTATTCCATTAGTTGGCATAAATGAAAGAAGATAAGGTTGTGATTGTATTTTATTAAAATCTATTTTTTCTTCTTTTCCATCTATTGTAGGTAATACTACATAAACCACTAAAGGATTTTTTTCAACAGGTCTTCTAGGTGGAATTTCTTCTCTTTTGGGTTCAGTTTGAGTTTGTAGTTCATATTCATCGCTGTTATCTTTGACAATACGAAAATCTCTATTTTGGTTTTCATTATTATTTCTATATACAGGTGGAATTTCTTCTCTTTTAGGTTCAGTTTGAGTTTGAAGTTTTAATTCTTTTTCTTCGGAATCTTTTTGACTAATAGTGTAACCTTCATTTTGATTAAGTTCAATTTTATTATCTTTAAAACCAAGATAATTTCCTAATATTTCAGGTGCTATTTCTTCAACAACATTTGTTGATAAAGTATAATAATCTATTTTTCTTTCAGTTTTATACCATTTTCCGTTAACAAGTTCAATTATTCCATATGAGTCAACGAATTCACCATTCAATTTACCGGTAAAATCTTTATATTCAATAAAATATACTTCTTCACCATTATTTAATTTTGCTTTGCAAAATCTATAACAATCTACAGTATGTATACTTTTATCTGGATATTCTATTTTCATTTGGACATCACCTCTAAGTAAATTATATCAAAATTATAATGTTAGTAAATAGTTTTGATATAATTTGCAAATATTTGTGTAAAGAAAAATATGTTATTAAACATGAGGAGTTTCAGGCTGAAAAAGTATTTATAAAAATATTAATTTTTACCCATAAATAAATTGACACTTGTGTACAATTTGTGTTAAAATTTATGTATCAAGTTTTGCTTGGGAATAGGAGTGATTTTAAGTGAAAAAGAGATTTAAAAAAATGTTGTTTTTTAGTATCACTTTTTTATTCTTATTTTCATTTAGTTTAAATGTTAATGCGAGTGTTATAGAAAATGATAATATAGTTGTTATATCTAGTATAAAGAATGATTTTACTAGAAATATTAGAATGGCTGAAAAAAAAGATACATGTGAAAAAATATTAGGAGACCCTGAAAATTGTGATGAAAAATGTCCTGCTTATTGGATACAATGGATTTTAGATACAATGAAATATATTGCAATTGTGGCATTATTATTGTTAGTAACTGTGGATTTTTTGAAGGCTGTTGTTAATAATGATAAAGATGCTTTAAAAAAAGCTGGAACAACATCAATTAAAAGATTTATTTACTGTGTGTTAATTTTCTTTGTTCCTTTAATTGTTAAATTAATTATGAATTTGATGGGCATTTATGGCTCATGCGGTATAGGGTAGGTGATTGTAATGAAAGCTATTTTATCAGCGGTATGGCATTTATTTTTGTCATTAGATGGTATAATTTATAATCTTATTTGTTATATTTTTGATATTTTTTATTACCTTTGTGGATTACAACTCTTTACAGATGCAGATTATAATAAAATTGTTAGTAAAATATACATTGTTTTAGGCTTAATAATGATGTTTGTATTAGCTTATTCATTGTTAAAAGCTGTTATTAATCCAGATGAATTTGCTAAAGGGGAAAATTCTTTTCCTAAGTTAATAAAAAATGTAATTGTTTCTTTAGTGATTATTGTTATATTACCAACAGTTTTTAATGTTGCGTTTAGTATACAAAATTCGTTATTAAATTATGATGTAATACCACAATTAATTTTAGGTACTGATGATGGCGCTGTTGATGGTGTTCCAAACATTAATGGAGCTCCGGGCGGTAGAGCAATTGCTTTTTATACTTTCAAATCATTTTTAGTTCCTAATACTACTGATGATATCTGTAATGGAACCGATGAGGAAGGCTGTCGTAACAATATTAAAGGAAATGAAGGTTGGGGAAAAAATGGTGATGCTTTGGCAGTTACTGATGAAGCAGTATTTAGTAGTGACAGTTCGTTTTCTCAGTATACAAATTATAGTGAAGCTGTAAGAGATGACCAATTAACATATTATTTTCCAATTTCAACTGTTGCTGGTATATTTATTTTGTATGTATTATTAAATTTCTGTTTTGATATGGCATTACGTGTAGTTAAACTTGCTTTTTACCAAATAATTGCTCCGATACCTGTTATATGTAGAGTAATACCTGGCGGTAAACTTAAGGATGTATTCTCTAAATGGGTTAAACAAGTAATTAGTTTATTTGTAGAAGTTTTTATAAGAATTGCTGCATTAACATTTGGAGTTTATTTAATCGGGCTAATTGTTGAAAAATTTGATAATAAATTACCTGGTATCGATAGTTTGAATTTGGTTGGGCAAAAAACTATAGTATTAGCACTATTAATTATGTCTGTAATTATATTTGTAAAACAAATACCAAAAATTATTGGCGATATGTTTGGTTTAGATACTGGTGGAATGAAGCTTGGTCTTATGGATAAACTTGCTCAAGGTGGAGCACTTACAGCAGGTGCAATTGCTGGTGGTGCTTTAGGTACATTAGGAAGAAATACAGTAAGTGCTGTTAAAGGTGTAGGTAAAGCTCAAGGCGGATGGAATAAATTTAAAGCCGGAGTTGCTGGTGCTGCATCTGTTGGAGCTGGAGCATTATCTGGCGGTTTTCGTGGATTTAAAGGCGGAAAAGGTGCTAAGAATTTAGCTGATATGAAAAAAGCTGCTGGAACTGCTGTTGCTGATGCCACAACTGCTAAAGGTAAAAGAGATGCTTATAGAGCTGCACATTCAGGAAAAAATGCTGTACACACAATGCTAAATGTAGGAGCTGGTCATATTTTTGATAAAGCAGATAGTGTAGGCGCTTACTTTGGTATAGGTGATGAATTACAAAATCTACAAGCAGAACAAGCTGTATATCAAGAAGGTATGGGATTTAAAAAGAAATTATTTGATTTAGTTTCAGATAATGAACGTGTTTTAGCTTATCAAGGGTTGAAAAAAACTGCACAAGAAAAAGATATTAATAATTATATTAGTGATATTGAAAAACAAATTAGTGCAAGAGGATTTAGTAATAAAGACAATACTGGTTATTTTAAAGTAAATAATATGACTGGTCAAAAAGAATATTATAAAGATGCAAATGGACATATTTTAAATGACTTAACAAGTACGGCAATTGAACAAAAGACTGCTGATATTAAAATGTATGATGATGCTGTTAAGTTAGCGTCTTTAAATGCAATTTATGACAAAGTTAATAAGGGTGATGGTAGATTTACAGCGGTATTTAACGAATCAAAAGTATGGAAAGAACAACATGCTGATATGCCTGATGTAAGTAAACTATTCGACTTAGGAAATCTTGATGCTAAACAAATATCAGCAATCAATAGTGCATTAACATCAAATAATGCAGCAGATATTAAACAAGTTTTAGATGCTTTAGAAGGAGATGCTACAGCAATGAGTGCGTTGAATATCGGTTCTAGCGGTATTATGAGTAACGATAAGAACTTGAAAGTATCTAATGGTAATGTTACTGATAAAATTGCTAAAAAAGTTCAAGAAAAGAAAAAAGATGGTAAATAACATTAAGAAAGGAATGAATTGGGGATGAATAATTATTTAATACCTGCAAATTCAAAAAAATCTCAATTGATATTAGGGTTCTTTACTCTAACTGATATTATATTATTTGGATTTGGTTGTGGAATAACAGTATTGTTGCTTATGATAGTGCAAAATGCTAAAGCTTGGCAAATGATTATGATTTTGATGCCAGCTTTAGTTACTGGGTTTTTGGTAACACCAGTTATGCATTATCATAATGTATTACAATTTATTATAAATGTAGTTACTTTTATATTTAATCCACGAAGATATTATTGGAAAGGTTGGTGTGTGAAAGATGAAGAAACTAAATAATTCTGCTCCGTCTGGTGTTAGCTATAGTGAAGATTGGCTACCAGTTAGACAAATAATGAATGGAATGATACAACTTGATGATGGTTCATATGTAACAGGAGTTAAAGTTGCTCCGAAAAATATATTTATTATGGACCAAGGGACACAACAAAATACAATTTATCAACTTAGAAATTTTTATAATAGTATTGATTATGAATTTTGGTTATTAATTGCAGATAGACCGGTTGATATAGATGTGTATTTATCACAATTACAATTAATGTATAATAATGCTCCGAATAATGCAATTAGAAAGTTAATTATGCAAGATATTAATAAAGCTAATTTGTTTACAAGTAGTGAGTATAATGTAGTTGATACAGAATATTATATATTATTTAAAGAAAAAAGATTAGAAATTGTTCAAAAGAAATTACATAATTTAATAAGTGGACTAGCAAGTGCTGGTTTACAATCAACACAAACAAGTAATAATGATTTAAGAATAGTGTTAGATAATTTCTTGAATGGTGGAGAAACTACTAATTTTGGGGCGGTGATGTAATATGGCAAATTTAAAAAGTGAAGTAGCTCCAAAAGGTATGGAGTTTAAACCAACTGAGTTTGTACTTGGTGGTAAATATTCTACAATTCTTACTGTTATAGCTTTTCCAAGAAATATAGCTCCAGGATTTTTATCTGATATAACTAATATTCAAGGTGTTAAAATAGCTATTAAACATATTCCTATTCAATTTAGTGTTTTACAAAAAATGCTTAATAAAGAAATAGCTGATTTAAAGGTTAGATATCAAAGTGAAAAAGACCAAACAATGCAAGAAAGAATAAGACAAGATTATGAATCTTTGGAACAATTTATTCAAATGCTTGCTGCAACTCAAGCTAGAATATTTGATTTTCAAATGCATTTAATGGTTACTGCTGATAATAAAGAAGAATTAGAACTTAGAAAAATTCAAGTTAGAAGTTATTTAGATGCAATGGGAATGCGTGCTGTTGCTTTAATGTTTGAACAAGAAAAAGCATTAAAATCAATATTGCCAATATTCCCACCTCAAGATATTGAAAATAGAATTGGGACACCAATACCATCAGTTACTGTGGCTGCTATGTATCCATTTGTATTTGATAGTATTAAAGACCCTGGAAATGCTACACTTTTAGGTGTTGATTTCTCTGGTGGTGTTATATTATTTAATCAATTTTTGTATCAAATAAGAAAAGAAAATAATAGAAATAATGCTAATATTATCTTACTTGGTACTAGTGGTAGTGGTAAATCAACTGCTGCAAAAGTATTAGTTAGAACTCATATTAGAAATGGTTTTAAAGTAGTATGTGTTGATCCTGAAGGTGAACTTGGTGATATGTGTTATTCTTTGGGTGGAGATTTCCTTGACTTAGGTAAAGGAGGAGAATTTGGTATGATTAATCCTCTTGAAATTGTTATTGATGCTGATGAAGAAGAAATAGCACAAGGATTAGGTTATACTGTTCTTACTAGAACACTTCAACAAGTAAAAGCATTTATGAAGTACTATTCACCAAGTATTGAAGATGATGTTTTAACAATGTTTAGTGATGTATTACAAGAAACTTATAAAAGATATAAAATAGATTATAATACTGATTTTACTAAATTAACAAGTGCAGATTATCCAACATTTGATGATGTTTATGCAACAATAAAAGGTCATTTAGTTGGTATGACTGATGCAACCCATGAAAGGGATGTATTAGAAAGACTTGAATTAAAAGTAAGACCTTTAGTAAAAGAATTAAGATATTATTTTACTGGTAAGACTACTTTAAATATTGAAAGTGATTTTATAGTATTTAATATAAAAGAACTTATGAATAGTGATGAAAATATTAAAAATGCATTATTCTTTAATATCTTAAAGTATGCATGGGGATTATGTCTTGATAAAGATATAAATACTGTTATGATGGTTGATGAAGCTCATGTGTTATTATCTAGTCATAATGAATTAGGTGCTGAATTTTTAGCCCAAATTCAAAGAAGAAGTAGAAAGTATAATACTGGTACAATAATTATAACTCAACAACCAACAGACTTTGCTGCTCCAAATATTATTACGCATGGTAAAGCAATATTTGATAACGCATCATATTACTTAGTAATGGGACTTAGAAAGCAAGCTGTTGATGATTTATCGAAATTAATAGATTTAAATGATAATGAAAAAGAAGCTATAAAATATTATAATCAAGGGGAAGCACTATTTATATGTGGTAATAAGAGAATGAAAATTCAAGTAGTTATTACTCAAGAAGAACTAGATTCATTTGGTTCAGGTGGAGGTTATTAATTTATCCTCTTTTGAGGTGGTTTTATGCAATCAGATAATATTATAGAAAAAGCTCGACAATTAGGCTTAAATACTGGAAATAGTAGTTCTAGTGTTGACAACTTGAGAACAATTGCTTCTCAAGTTGGTTTGAGTGAGTTTAATTCTATGTATGATTTAAATAAATTAGAAAATATACTTGACCAAAGATTAAGTGAAGCTCGTGATGCTGAAAAAGCTAATATTAGTGATATTGAACAGTTGGATAATGGCGGGCCAATTAGAAATGAAAAATTTGGTCAAAAGGAATATGATAAAGCAAAAAAAGATGGAGTTTATGATTCAAATCATTATAAAGCAAAACAACAAGAATTAGATAAAAAGGCCGAAGAGTTAAATCAAGAACGTCAAAAAAATTGGAAAATGAAAAATGGTGAAAACGGACCTGTTAAAGCTGATGGGTCTAACACTAAAAGAAAAAGTAAAATGGATAGAGTAATGGATAATCTTAATTATGCAAAGGCAAAAAAAGATGCTATTACTAATAAAATAGATGAAGCAAAAGCAAATACTTATAATGCTTTACATCCAGTTGAACATGCTAAAAACTTAGCTAAGAGTAAAGCTAAAAATGCAGTAAATCAAGCTAAAAAACAAGTAGGTAATAAAGCAAAAATGGCTGCTAAGGCAGCTGGTAAAAAAATTGTTGCTTTTATAGCTGCTAATCCTTGGGTATTAATAGTTTTAGGTGTAGTAATATTAATTTTTATAATAATATTAATTGTTGCTGGTGGTAGTACAAGTAATGGATATTATAGTCAAGAATGTAACTTTAATGCTTCAACTGTTAATTTAACTACATGTAATAGTGGAAATGAAGAAGAAGGAATAGAACCTGAAGTAACAACATTAGATCTTAAAGATTATGTTTTAGGTACAACTTATGAACTTGTTAAAGGTAGAGATTTTACTGATGACCAAATTGAAGCTGTAATGATTATTGTCAAAACTAATGCTTTAAGTTATGGTAATTATGATAATTCTTCAAAAGTGTTAGAATTAGATACTTGTACTTATAATTATAATGATTTTAGTGGCAACTCTGAATATGAAAGATATGATGAATTATATACTGAAATAGAAAATTATTTGTATATATCTTCTTCATATAATACATCAATTGATGTGTTAACAAGTGCTAATGCTTTGGAACTTAATAGTAGAACATTAAATGAAATAAGTGAAAGTACTGATAGATTTACTATTATACTTAATAACTTATATGAACCCGATGCTGATGAAGTAAATGAAATTGTTTATACTAATAATTTATTTATTGGTGACTCTAGAATAGAAGAAATGAAAAACTATGGTATTGTTGATAGTAGTAAAGTAATTTATGGTAGAGGATATGGTTATGATTGGTTTATTGGTAATGGTGAATTTAATGCAAGTAATACAAATTCTTTAGATGGTGGTATAAATGGTGCTATTAAAAGAATGAGAAGTAATACTAATTATAATATAATAATTTGGTTAGGTATAAATGATTTAAATTATAGAACTGCAGATGTATACTTTGATGAATATTATAAACTTGCTAAAGAAGAATGGGATAGTTATAATGTTTATATTGTTAAAGTTGGTCCAGTTAGAGATGATTTAGAAGTAGTAACTAATGATAGAATTAATAGTTTTAATGAAAGAATGCAATCATTAATAAATAATAGTAACTTAGGTAATTTAAGATTTGTTGATATAAATTATAATATAAGTAATTATGATGATGCTGGATTACATTATGGAAATAGTGATTATAAAAAAATATATTCTGATATAATGAAATATGTTGGGTTAAATAATTCTATAAGTAGAGAGTATCAATTATATAATTTAGATGATTATTGTGAATTTATTTATGTTGATGGAGAAAATAGTAGTAATGGATGTGAAGAAATGTCTATTAGTTCAACTGTTTTATCTAGAGATGAATTTATTACTAAATTAGAAACTTATTATGGAAATAATGCTTCAAGTTATGGTTCAACATTTAAAGAAAATGCTGGAAAAATATATGATTTAGCTACTAGAAATGGTATTAATCCAGAATTAATTGTTGTTAGAGCTGACATTGAAGGATATAGTCCAGTTAGTCAAGGTTTTGGTACTTATTATAATTATTGGGGTATTGGTTGTTATAATAATCAACCTTTAAGTAAGTGTATTTCTTATGATACATTTGATGATGGTGTTTTAGGTTTTATAAATAATGTTTCATCATATGATTCTTTAAGTTCAATGATGAAAAAGTATACATATATTGGAGATTATTGGTATAATCCTGGAGATTCTGGTGCTGGTGGATGTTATTTCTATCCTTATATTAAGAAATATATGTCAGCATCTAGAGCTAATGAAATTGAACCATATTGTGCAAAAGGAAATACTTGTAGTGGTGATGAATGTTTAAAAACTAATGATGAAGACCAATTAGCATATTCTATGTATCAAGTGGAAATAATGGCTAGTAGAAGAAATAGTATCTTTAATATAACATCTGATTTTTGTTCTGGTTATTCACAAAATTGTACATTGTTTGCTCAAGGTGATAGTAGATGGAAGAATATTAAATTAGGTAATTCAAATTCTACAATGGGAGCATCTGGTTGTGCTGTTACAAGTATTGCGATTGGTATATCTTGTTCAGGAACAGAAATTGCTGTTGCAAATTTTGATGCTGGAAAGTTAATTAATACTTTAAATGAAGGGGCATGTTTTACGAGTAGTGGTGCAATTATGTGGGGTTGTTCAGCAATTAAGAAAATTGCTCCGAATGTGTCATTATATACTACTGAGTCATTATCTTCAAAAAGTGATAGTTATAAAAAAGATGTAATAAATAGATATAATACATCAGATAAATTTGTGTTAGTACATTTTGAAAATAGTGCTCACCCAAGAGGACATTATGTGGTAGTAACAAGTATTAATGGTAATGAAATAATTGCTAAAGACCCAGCAGGTGGTAAAGTATCTAATGTTAATATAAAATATGTAGACCAAGTGGTTGTATATACTGCAAAATAGGAGGAATAAATGAATAAAAAGGTACCCATTATTATAGCTGTTATACTTTTTGTTATAGGAATTATTTTATACTTTGTTTTTAGAGAAACAAAACAAAAAGAAGTAAAATCAGATATAAATTATTTAGTTATTGGAAATGAAAGTATCTGGGAAAATAAAAATAATTCATGGAAAAAGGTTACTTATGATGATGTAAATAATAAAAAACTTAATGTATTTATTGATAATATGTATAGTGGTAAGTACACACTTAAGTATGGGAAAGTATGGAATTTGTACGATAATAGCGGACTTGTGATGTATGAAGACTCGTTTGTGGCTATGTCAGATGTAAATTGGGATATTGTAAATATTAATATAGATAGTATAAGTAAGGAAGATTTAATATATATTAATAGTGTTTTAAATAGTAAGTATAGTTTAGAAGATATTACATTGAATGAAAAAGTAAATGTTGATTTAAATAATAATGGTATAATAGATACTATAGTTAATGTTGGTAATTTAAATCGAGATGGATTAGATAAATATTTTTCATTAGTATATGTAATAATAGATGGTAAAAAAGAAATACTAATTAATGAAGATATTGATGTAAAGGATAATTTAAACTATCCAATTTATAGAATAAATAGTTTATTAAGAAAGAATGGTTTAATAAATATTATTTTACATAAAGGATATTTTTCTGAAGCTGGTACTAATGGAAATAGAATGTATGAAATAATTGATGGAAAATATGAACTTGCTATAGAAGATTAATAGAAATTATAGTATAATAGATTATTGAAAGGAATGTTTAGTTATGAAGTTTAAAGTAGAACCTAAAGATTTTATGTTGTTTGTAATATATTGTGTATTATTGTTATATCTATGTGCTATTGCAGTTTTAAATTTTGCATCATTATCTAGTGATGGAACATTTTATGGATTGTTGCCATTTAAAGCTTTTACCCCACAATATATTGGGGCAACATTAATATTATTTATTATTTCTTTAGTAGCTATATTTTCTAGTGTGTCTTCTTATATTTTTAAAAAAGAAAAAGGAGAAATTGGTATTGGAATAACATTAAAAAAGAAATCTAGTGATGGTTATTCTAGTTGGGCGAAAGATAAAGATATTAAAGAACAATCTGGTGTTGAGTGTGTGCATCCAACTGATGAAGTTGTTAATGCTGCAGGAATACCTTTAATTAATGATGGTAAAAATATTTGGGTTGATAATGGGGAATATCATAACTTAGTAATTGGTTCTACAGGTAGTGGTAAAACTCAAACTGTTGTTAAACCAATGGTTAATTTACTTGCTAAAAAGGGTGAGTCAATGATTATTACTGACCCTAAAGGTGAAATATATAAATATAGTGCAAGTTATTTAAAAGAAAAAGGTTATAGAATTATAGTTCTTAACTTTAGGGAACCTCAAAGAGGTAATAGTTGGAACCCTCTTGCACTTCCAAATAAATATTATAGAGCTGGTAATCAAGATAAAGCAATTGAATTATTAAATGACGTTGCATTAAATATTTTGTATGACCCATCTAATAAAAATGAGTCAGATTTCTGGGAAAAATCTGCAGCTGACTATTTTTCGGGGTTAGCTTTAGGTTTATTTCAAGATGCTAAAGAAGAGGAAGTTAACTTAAATAGTATAAATGTTATGAGTACAGTTGGTGAAGAACGTTATGCTATGAGTAATTATATTAAAGAATATTTTGGTATGAAGGGTGAAAAGTCAAATGCTTATATGTTTGCATCAAGTACTATTAATGCTCCGAATGATACAAAAGGTGGATTACTAGCAACATTTAGACAAAAGATTAGAAACTTTTCAACTGGTGAAGCTTTAAGTGAAATGTTATCATATAGTGATTTTGATATGAAAGATATTGGTAATGGTAAGACTGCTGTGTTTATGATTATCCATGATGAAAAGAAAACATATCATCCATTAATGACTATATTTATTAAACAATGTTATGAAACATTAATTGATGTTGCTCAAGAAAATGGTGGAAAATTACCAGTTAGAACTAACTTTATCCTTGATGAATTTGCTAATATGCCCCCATTAAAGGACGTAGATGCTATGGTATCTGCAGCTAGAAGTAGAGATATTAGATTTACATTTATTATTCAAAACTTTGCTCAACTTAATGATGTTTATGGAGAAAATGTTGCAGAAATTATTAAAGGTAACTGTGGTAATTTAGTTTATTTAATTAGTACAGAAATGAAAGCTTTAGAAGAAATAAGTAAGATGTGTGGTGAAGTAAAAGTTACTGATGAAAAAGATAAAAATGCTACAAGACCACTGATTACAATTACAGATTTACAAAAAATGAAGTTATTTGAAGCTATTATTATTAGACTTAGAACTAGTCCATTTAGAACTAAATTAGAACCTGATTTTAAAATGGAATGGGGTATTGAAAGAAAAGAAGAAGAATATCCAACAAGAATTAAACATGAGGTAGAAATATTTGATTTGAAGAAGTTTGTAATGGATGAAAGAAATAAGAAAATGGCCCAAGATAGTGGAATTATTAAAGATAATAATCCATTTAAACCAATGGATATGGGGATGTCTTCTTATAATCCTTTTGGACCAATGCCTAATATGAATAAACCAAGTGGTATTGGTAATATGGATATTGATAGTATTATGAAGGATTTAGATGAAAAGTTTAAAGAATTAGACCGTCAAGAAGCTTTAAAAAATAAAGCAAATGATGTAAGTAATGATGAATTACCTAAGATAAAAGAAGAAGTAAAGAGTGAACCTTTAGTAGAAATTAAAGAAGAAGAAAATCCAAAGATAAGTGTTGATACAGAAAGTAAAGTTATTGCTGATAATGTTGTATCTGATGATGAATTCTTTGATGATTTCTTTGATACTGAATAGAAAGTTTAGGCTTTCTATTCTTTTTGGGATAATGTAATTGGTGTTATAAATTATACTTCATATAATAAAGTGTGATATGTATGAAAAGAATTTCGTTTAATGATTTTAATCCTAGTATGGGAATACTTATTGATGTTCAACATCCAGTTGATTATAAGTTAAATCCTACACCGGAAGCTATAAATATTTATGCTGATAAATTACTAATGGATAGTAAACAATATTTAACTTATAATAAAAAATACTATATTATATGTAATAAAGGTTTTTTAAGTAGAAGAGTGACATCAATGCTTGAATATTTAGGTTATGATGTAACACAAGTGTTAAGATAGTATGTAATTTTTAAAAAATGTGGTATACTATTGATGTGGTATATTATGAGTGAATTATTTAATAGTTTTTATATATTTATTATGAATACAATAGATGCTTTAGGTGTTTATGGTCCATTACTTGGGTCACTCTTTATTATACTTGAAAGTATAATACCACCGTTACCGTTGTTTGTGTTCATTACAATTAATTTTGTGGCTTTTGGTAAAGTTTTGGGTTTTATAATCTCATGGATATGTACTTGTATTGGGTGTATTTTGTCATATTATTTAGTTAAAAAATTATTTAGAAACTGGGTTGTTAATAAAATAAAAGATGTTAATTTATTAACTAAATGTATGAATTATGTTGAAAATTTAAGTTTAACTCAAGTAACTATGATTTTATCTATTCCTTTTACTCCAGCATTTATGGTTAATATTGCTGCAGGATTATGTAATATGAATTTTAAAAAGTTTTTAACTGCAATATTAATTAGTAAAATTTTTTTAGTTTATTTCTGGGGAATTGTTGGTACTGGTTTACTTGAAAGTTTTCATAATCCAACTAGTTTAATTACTGTTGTAGTTATGATAGTAATTGCTTATATATTAAGTATTGTAATTAAAAAAGTATTTAAGATTGATTAAATACTTTTCTTATTAATAATAATTCTTTTTTTGGAGCATGATTATATTTTAATGTTTCTTTTATTTTTTCACTGAATATTCTTCTTATAAGTTCATAGTTTTCTTTGGCGTTTTCTATGTTATTATCACTGATATATCTGCGAATTGTTTCTATTAAAATGGTTATATCTATACTGGGTGGTTCAATATAATTAGTAGATGTATCAATATTTATTTTATATTCAGGAATACTTGATGTAAATTCTATACTTATGTTAGCACTTTTGTAATGTTTAATAGTGTTTGGGTTAAAAATAATTAAGGTGTTAACAGAAAAGGTTAGAAGTTTTTCTATATCTTTTTGAGATAGTTCTTTTAATTTTGATAAATTAATGTATATTCCATCATAGTATTGTGATAATTTTTCAAAATCTATCCAGTTGTTAAATGGAAATTCTTGTTTTAAAAAGTTTAAATATTCTAAAGAAGAAATGTTAAATATGTTAGCATTTTCTTTTAATGTTATTAGAGTTGCTGGTAGTAAAAATGGATAGTCACTTTTATAATAAAGAATATGAGGATTACGACATAGATAATCTGCCCATTCATTGTAATTTGGAAAATTTGGGTTTTGAGGAGTTGCCCAGATGCCACCGTAAGGCTTAGAAGATGCTGTATTTTCAATGTTTTGAAATAAATCACTCGATAAATAATCGGTTCCAACACTTAGAAATTCCATAGTAACCCTCCTTTTTGTAAGTGATATTATAACAAAATAATTAATAAATTGCAAATTATAGTTTTGTATAGTATAATGTTTGTAAGGTGAATGTATGAAGGATTTTTTAGATAAATATTTAGATAAATGTATAAGTATTATCCTAATTATAGTAATTAGTGTTGTTTTAAATAAAATAATTGATAAGTTAATAGATGGAACTATTAGAAGAAAAAGAAAGAAAAATGTAACAACATTATTAATGTTTATTAAAAAAGTTAAGAAATTAATAATTTATTCTTTAATGGTTTTAATGATTATGGGTCAATTTGAAGCTTTTCATAAGTTTTCTATAACATTACTTTCCGGATTGGGAATTGGTTCAGTTGTTTTAGGGTTAGCTGCTCAGGAAAGTTTGAAGAACTTTTTTGGTAGTTTTGCTTTAGTTATTGGTGATGTTTTTGAAGTTGGTGACTTTATTGAATGTGTTGATAGTGGGGTAAGTGGTACTGTTGAAGATATTACAATGAGACATACTGTTATTAGAACTATCAATAATAGAAGAGTTATTATTCCAAATAGTCAAATGAATTCTTATACGATTGAAAACTTTAATTATATTGATAATGAAAATGTTAAGTTGGTTGATTTTTCTATATCTTATGAATCTGATGTTGATAAAGCAATGAAAATTATAAAAGATGAAATGAAAAAGTTATATAAACCAAATGAAAAAGGTAAAAATAAAGATGTTGAGTATCCAAAGGTTAGAGTTGCTTCATGGGATGAGTCTGGAATTAGCCTTAGAGCTTGGGTTTGGGGTAAAGATAATGGTGAAGTATTTGAAAATATGTATAAATTAAATTATGTTATTAAGAAAAGATTTGAAAGCGAAGGAATTGAAATTCCTTATCCTCATGTAGAGATTATTAAAAAATAGTTTACAAAATAAATGTAAATTATTTTTTTGGTTGTACTCTTTTTAGTAATTTGATGTTATAATAATATGTAGAGTAAGGAGAATTGAAATGAAAGCGTGTGCAATAAAAGGTGTAAAACAATTTGAAATTAAAGAAATAGAAGAACCAGTTGCTGATGGTAGTAAAGTTATTATTGATGTTTTAAAATCAGGTATTTGTGGTTCTGATATTCATTATTGGGTTAACGGAGAACCAAAAGGTTTAGTTATGGGCCATGAGTTTTGCGGTCGTGTTGTTGACCCAGGTGATAGACTTGATTTAGAAGTTGGTGATAGAGTTACTGCTTTACCTATTTCACCATGTGGAAAATGTGAAGCTTGTCGTAAAGGCGATGTGCAATTTTGTAGTGCAACATGGAGTGATGCTGTTGGTTTATCAATTGATAATCCAGGAGGTCTTACAAGTCGCATTGCTGTTAGAAGTGATATGGTTATTAAAGTTCCTGAAGATATGAAAGATGAAGAAGTTGCAATGGTTGAACCAACTGCAGTTGGACTTCATGCAGCTCATTTAGGTAGAATTGCTGTTGGTGATGATGTTTTAGTTATTGGTGGAGGTATTATTGGTTTAGTTAGTGCTATGTTTGCTAAACTTGAAGGTGCTAGTAGAGTAGTTGTTACTGAAACTAATGAAGAAAGAGGTAAGAAAAGCGTAAAACTTGGGGTTGCTGATGAATGGTATAATGCCTTGGATAAAGATTTAGTACCTAAGATGATGGAAAAAACTCATGGTGGTTTTGATGTAGTAATTGAATGTGTTGGTAATAGTGCTGCTGTTAATAGTGCAATTACAATGGTTAAACCAGGAGGTATTGTAGTTTTAGTTGGTGTTGCAACTGATGCAGTTCCGACATATACAGTGCTGGCTGTTATGAAAGAATTGGTTTTACAAGGAGCTATTGCTTATACTTATGATGAATTTAAAGCTTGTATAGATTTAATTGCTGATAAAAAACTTAATGTTATGAAGTTTGTTGATGATATTGTGCCTTTAGAAGGGGTTCAAAAAGCTTATGAACGTTTAACTAGTGGTAATGATTCTGCAGTTAAAATAATTGTTGACCCAAATAAATAACCTAACGAACGTTAGGTTTTTAATATAATAAGAAAGTCATCCAAATTTTGCAAAATAAAATCTTGATATATGGCCGAACATATGATATAATTTAATTATCCAAGGGGGATGGTTTAATGAACACTTATAAGGCATATAAATTAAGAATATATCCTACTAATTTACAAAGAGAATTAATTGAAAAAACTTTTGGTTGTACTAGATATATTTATAATAATTTTCTTGCAGAAAGAAAAAATAAATATGAAGAAAGTAAAATAAAAATAAATGTTTATGAACAACTAAAAGAACTAACAGATTTAAAAAGAGAAAAAGAATGGTTAAGAGAAATAGACTCATGTGCCTTACAAGCATGTGTATATAATTTGGATGATGCATTTCAAAAGTTTTTTAAAGGAAATGGTTATCCAGAATTTAGGGCAAAAGGTGTTCATGAAAGTTTTAGAACTAATAATACACCAAATACTTATAAAGATAAAAAGTATGAAAGTATCAGAATAGATTTTAATAAAAGAGTAATAACATTACCAAAATTAAAAGAAGTAAAGTTTCGTGGATATAGAACAACTAA
>ERZ824575.155-NODE-155-length-97642-cov-12.982364_pt1 | contig 97642 bp, 88 predicted proteins | sample MGYA00519470_ERZ824575 | MGnify/ENA primary metagenome ERZ824575 (study PRJEB31778, sample SAMEA3449170) | human gut metagenome | biome: human gut; feature: human-associated habitat; material: faeces | place: United Kingdom | collected 2010/2012 ... | reverse complement strand
CCCGGCTCTGGGTATGCAGCACTTCATATTCCGGCACGATATAACCGTTCAGAATATCGCTTTGTTCGGTAAATGCCTGATAGACACGCTCTGCATCCACCCCCAGCTTTGCTGCTACATTTTCAATGCAAAATACAGCAAACTCCAGCTCACTGGAATTTTTGATTTTTTCATCCGTCATCATATGTCAACCTTTCCTATATTTTTAATAATTCATAGACTTTTTTTGAAAAATTCAACTTTTGTTGTATTTCCTTATCTGCACAATAAAACGAATCGCATTCGTTGTTTTTATATTCATTATACAATCCAGAAATTATAAAAATCATTTTGTCAACAAAATCATTTTCCTTACATACAAATTTGTAGTTTACTTTTTTAGGATATTGTCTAATATGTTTTGCATAATCCCTTATCGAATCAAAATAATCTTTTCCAATTCTAGTTTCGACATCTGGATAACCTGATGTATCAACTATCCACTTCATACTAACTGTTGACATTTTTTCTTTTATACATAAAACAAGCACCTCAAACGCTAATATAGCACTATCCATTTTTTCTTGCTCTGCCATCAGTCTATGTATACTTTCTGCATTTTCAAAAATTTTTTCCTGTGCGCGAATTTCTATTCCAAAAGTAATTTCCTTTAAAAATTTTTCCAACTCATCCCTTTCTTGATCTTGGATGATAAACATATTCATAAAACTCTCATATTTCTTAATAAAATTATTAGCCGATCCATTATCCAGTTTAAAACTTAATGAGATTATTTTTTTCAAATATCGATCAACATCCATTTCATCACCATAAATTTGATGCAATGAATTCGACATTTGTTTTTTCTCCATTGCAATTATAACCACTACATTTTCCAACTCATTGAATACATGATGAATACGTTCCAACACTTTAATCGCATACGAGGGCAAGCATCTATCTAATTCATCAACCATGATAACTACTGTTTGTTCTTCTGATATCTTCTTAATTTGCTCTTGTACTTCTTTAAATATATTCTGGAAGCCAAAATATTTATCATATATTTTTCCATCATCTTCAGATGTTCCAACAACACCATCCAAATCTAATCCCGTCTTTGATTTGATTGCTTCGACAGCAATCTTTGTTATTGTATTTTTAACAATGGCTAACATTTCTTTCTTAGTCTCATTTGATAATAAACTCACATACTGTTCAATCTGATCTTTTAATACAGAAATAATAGCAACTATCGGTTCTTCATAGTAATCGTACCGCCAACAATCATATCGAACAACAAAAAAACGATCCGTGTTTGTTGTTTCCGATTGTTCCACTTGAAGACATTCTTGAATCTTTTCCAGTGCAAAACTCTTACCACTTCCCCATTCTCCTTCAATAGCAAAACAACAATTTTTACGTTTTTCTGAAAGGATCTTAATCAAATCAACTATCTGTTTGACAAATGGTTCTCTATTTAAAACATCCTCTTTTGACTGCACTTTCTCATCCTCTTTCCTACTTTATTTTAGCCAAAACATCCTGAAAAATTGCATAATTCTTCTTCACGCCATCGTCAAGATCAATAGAAATCATCTGGTCGGCAAGGTGATGAATCTTTTCCTCGTAGGTTCTGATTTCAGTATCCTGTGCCTGCAAAGTGGTCAGCTTTTTGTTCAGCTTCACACGCTCGCCGGTAGAAGCATTCGCAATACGCTGTTCCAAATCGGCAATAGCAGTACGATAACGAGCCTGCTGTTCATGTACATAATCGGTACGAATACGAGCAATGGTGTCCGGCTGATAGCGGTGCATATAAATCAGAGCCTTAAAGCCATTCTTCTTGCCGCTGTCAAACAGCCAGTAAATCGGACGTTTCTGATAAATTTTGCAATGGTCAGAATAGAAGCCACTCAGAAAATAATTCCGAATCACATCCTTCGGCTGACCTTTGCCGCCCAGCGCATCAGCAATGAATTTCAGATTTTCGTCCAGTGTATCTTCACCGTAAACCGTTTTTACGAACTCCACAAACAGACCAACAATATCATCCTCGAAGTATTCATCGTCGCAAATTGGTATAATGTTATCTTTATCCACAGCAAAAGAAGCATATTTACTGTTGTCCCATTCGCCACCTGCATAGGCAAGTCCATCTACATCCAGAGAGTAACGACCAAACATACAACCAACTGCGTAAGAAATGAAAGAGCGAATATCTCTGCCAAGGTCAGCCTTGCGGACAGTGACATCCTTATCCTCAACTTCTGGTATCAGCTCATTCTGCAAACCATAAATCTCAATGAAGATACGGTTCAGTTCTTCCTCATTAGCTTTCAACTGGTTAAACCGTTCTTCACATTCAGTTTGCCACTGATTGAAGGCTTCGGCAATAGTCGAAACTTTACGAAGAAGTGGATGATGTTGGAAATCCCATGAATATTCATACGAATCCCATTCTTGCTTAGATAATCCCACATTTTCTTGTGCTAAAATTGCAACAGTTTTTTCACTGTTGGAATCGCCAAATAGAACCGGAATTTTTCCGATTTGTCCTACCTCAAAATTTACCGTTGATTTCATGGCACTGATTATATAATCAAATGGAAGCGAATTAACAAAACCTAATAAATAATCTATTTTAGCAGATGCTGTTATTCCGCCACCACCACCGCCAAATAATTGATTTGTAATATAACGTCCGGTAAATTTTGACATGGTCATTGCTGTATAGGTAATTTCCGGTTCAAAGTAATGTTTGAAATTAGCTCCACTGGATTTCTTAAAGTTTCTAACTTCATCACCATTCTCACCCCAGTTTACAACATAGTCATTGTTTCCATACCATCTTCTAAAAGTGCCGCCCTTAGCATACGGCTTCCATTTCTTGGATGCCACTTCAAACCATAATCTAAGAAATCTATCTTTATCACGAGTTTTTAATCCCTCAAATACTGTAGCGTATGTGTTAATATTTACTCCGGATTCAAAGGCATCTGCAAAAGATTTTGTTGCCCAATACGCAATAATGTCATTTGGCAAAGATAAATATAACTCTTGCACAGTTGCATAATCTTTAGTTCCATTTAAAAATTTCTTTTGTTTTGCCTCTTCTGTTTCAACTACACCTTGTCTTTCAAAGAATTTTTTATATAATCCTCTATATCTATTAAGTGAGGTATTAGAAACAACAAATGCCGTTGTTCCATAATCAGAACCAAACATACCTCTTCCCAAATGAAGCATATTCACAATATATTCATTACATAGCATTTTATTTCTCAGATTTGAATAACTTGCCAAAGACATCCATACTGGTATATTTATCATTGCATAATATCCATTCTTCGTTGTAAGCCTAATACATTTTTCCATAAAAACTGTACTCAAGTCAGAGCATGAATCTGGATATTTTTCTTTTACAAAATCTTGTAATTTAGCTTCTACATCACCTATGCCTCGGTAAGGCGGATTTGTAACAACAACTAAATATTTTTCAGACATTATTTCTGCCACCTGCACCAACGGCAGTAATTCTCTCAATGCCGTATCACGGGACATGTTTATATCTTCCATAATCTCAGCAAAACGGTCATACAGTGCAGACCACTCCTGCGGTGTTACAGTCAGAATAGAGCCGTATTCCTTTGCATCATGCAGCTCTTGGATGATGGTGTCCATAGCTGTCGTGAGATTCGCATCGCCATTACAGAAATAGTCCACAGCAAATTTATCTACATGATTGCTCTCCACGATGGCATATACATGTGGCTGAATGCCACGGCTAAAGAAGCGGCGGTCATACTGGCGGGCTTTCATCATTACCGCAAAATAAGCCAGCTGTGCCGCACGGTCATCAATATCCAGACCATAAAGATTGTTCTCTACAATGCTTGCCACTGCTTCACGGGTGGTATAGCCGTAGGATTCATAAATCTTCATCAGCACATCAAACATATACGCTAAGATATGACCGGAACCGGAACAAGGGTCAATGACTTTCAGCTGATCCGGTGTCAGTGTGGCGTATTCCTTACGGATTTCAGCCAGCTGTGCCTGTACTTCCGGCTCCTGCTCAGCTTCTTCCAGATAGTAGTGCCATTTGGTATCTTCCGGGTCACGGTTTCCGGCAGCATAAGCAGACTGTTCTTCCTCTGTCGGAAAAAGCTGTTCTTTCACATCTGGGTGTCCCTCCAGCCACAGACGACCAAGACTGTTCTCCACCATGTAGCGAACAATCCAATCCGGTGTGAAAAGCTGGGTTGCTGCAGGGATGTTTTCTTTTGTGATTTTCACATTCTTTTTCAGTGCTGCAAAAACGTCATCCTTTTTCTCACTGTTATAATACTGATACAGCCAGCCGATAATCTGGACAGCATCCTTCCAGTCATCCTCTGGTATCAACTCGATCATCTGCTGAATTACACTGCCTTCACGGAGCAGATTGTCTGGCAGAAGAAGCTCGGTGTAATCTGCAATCTTCTGGAACATTCCTGGCAGAATCTTATTCAAGGCGTTACACTGCACGATCAGCAGATATTTATACAGTTCTTCGGTCTTTTCGGCATCTTTCAGTTCATAGACCTTTTCCATATCCAGTCCATCCAAATCCAAATGAATGGCTTCGGTTATAATCTGCGGCTTAAAGTTGTTTTCCTCGTCCGTGAACACACGCACATGAGAAGGAAGATAGCCATTGACTTCCATGAATCGCAGAGCAGAGAAACGGTTGAACCAAGTATAGGCAACCTCCTCCATGACCTGCTTATATCCTTTATCATTAATCTCGGCAATCAGAGCCTGACGCTGCTTCTTTTCATCGGCAGTAAGGACTTTGCCGCCAACGCTGTCCGCATTGGCATCCTCAATGTTGTCCTCTGTAATACCGTATTCCACACCTTTCAGAGAAACACGGGCGATCAGTTCTGTTCTTGCCCAGACAGCAAATTTTTTAATCGCATTCTTATCCATACTCGTCTCCTTAATTCAGCTTGATTTCGTCGCAATTCTTAAGCAACTGTTTCAGCTGAGAACGAATCTTCTCCACATAATCATCAATATCTGCATCCGTCTGCAAGGTCTTTGCTTGGAATACAACCTGTCGGTTATAGGCACGAACCACTTTCTTCTTTGCTGGATCTGCTTCTTTTCCCGGCTGTGTCGACTGTACCTGCGGCTTCGGTGCAGGTGGAGCCAGAACAGACTCAATATTGCTGACCGTATCATCCTTGTACTGGCACATTGGCAGGAACATAGCATCCAGAAGGGCAAGGCTTTTTAATTCTGCGATTTTCTCCTTGCACTGGCTGAAATATCGGTCTGATTTTTCAATCAGATGGGATGCCTTGGAATCGCCGTTTGCGACAGTGTGGGTTGCTTCCATACACTGACGAACCGTTTCCAGAACCTCGGCACGTTTTTCTTCCAGCATCTTATCATGGGCAGTACGAACCGTATCCATCAACGGATTCAGTTCACGAATCCGGTTATAGTTGAACTTACCTCCGGTTTCAACCATCGTAATCAAACGAATGGTATTCAGTGCCTTATGTGCTTCCTCATTTTCTGCAATTCGGTCAAGATCGTCGTGCAGAGATTTTTCAAACTGCACTGCCTGGTCGAATACCATCACCTGGGTCTTGAAGAAATTTTCAATGCCGTTGCTCATGGCTTCTTTGTTATCAAACAATGCATCCTCTTTTTTCAGCACACGTTCAATCAATGCAATATTGTCTTTCTTCTGAGAAAGTACATCATCCATCAGATGAATGGCTTCCTGCACCAACGCACGATCCGGGTATTTATGTCCGTCATAACGTGCATCCAGAGAAGCATAGTAATCACGCTGTTCACTGAATTTCTCAGTCACAAAGCGAATCAGACCATCTTCATCATCCGGTACATCCATAACATCGAAATAATCCCGGAGCATTGATTTTACATCACGCATCATCGTTGCGGAAATGGTTTTACGCTTACTGATAGAAGTCTTACCAATCTCACTCTTTTTGCGGAGCATATCCAGTAGTTTCGGGTCATCCGGCTGAATGGTATTGCCTGCATACTTGATGGTTACTTTCTGGGAATAAATCAGCTGTGCCGCAACCGCAGCAATGTCGATTTCTTTCCAGCCATACGGAATCGCACTGTATTTGCTTTGCACATCTGCCATAGAAGTCGGCAGCTTTTTCGCATCCTGCATTTCCAGATATTCTTCCATAGCAGAAGCTGCATCACGGTTCGGTTCCATGCCCGGAAGTGCTGTTACCGCACCTGTCAGAATCGCAATAATATCTGCATCACTGCCTGCATTGTCTGTAATCAGATCGAGCTTGCTATATACATGAGCAACCAGATATTCAAGAGACTGGTCAATCTTGCTCTTGGCATTTCCGGCTTTGATTTCCAAATGCTCACCATCTACATAGAACTGTGCCTCTTCAATGGCATTTTGTAATTCGGTCATAGCGCTCAGCTCATATTTTCCGGCTTCGTCCTGCTGATCGCTGATGATTTTTTGCACACTCTTAGGAAGCAGGCTTACATTTCTCTGTTTTACATACTTACGAATCTTCATGGCAGATTCCAGAGATTCATAATAAGGCGTATCAGCCAGAACCACGATTGCTTCGTTGCCTTTGGATTCTGACATCAGACGGTAATCAGTTTTTTCAATAGCATCGGTAGCAACGGTCAGGAAACGCAGACGCATACCACCTGTTGCCACTCCAACCGTAATGCCATCTACCATCTGATCGAAAGCAAAGTCATATTTCCCATAACGGAACTTCTTGGTTGTGAAAATATCACCGTAAATCATCTGAGCAATACGCTCCACGATAGAAGCAGTATCCACATTTGTATCTCTTATTTCACGCTGAATATCCTGTTCTTCGTCAGTCAGGAAGTTATAAGTGTCACCGGTTCTGCCGATATAGTTCTGACTCATCAGACGATCAAGGCATCCTCGGACAGCTTCACGCATGATAATCTTATCCACACGAATATCGTCTGCCATAAGGATCACGATATTGTCCAGATTGGAAGGAATATCATCAATATATCGAATCAAGTACAGAAGTTTCAGTACATCCACATCCTGTTGTTCGATACCATCACCATTGTCAGCAGCTTTCTGGCAACGCTCGATTACCCGGCGGATAGAGCCGTCCAGGAAAGTATGTACGGTATCATAAAAACGGAAGAACGGAACAAGTGCGTATTCATCCTTCTCCTGAATTTTCTGTGCAGCTTCCTGGAAGCCGGACAGCATAGAACGCTCACCACCAGACAGGTGCTTACCGGAATTTCCATGTTTCCGGATTTCCGCAAATACCTTCTGCATGATGATGAACTGATACGGCACGAACGGGAAGTTCTCTGTAAATTCCCTCGGACCGGAATATCCTTTAATATCCAGAATAGAGCCGCTAAAGCTGAACAGGTTACGCAGAACCGAATCATTTTGCTCATAAACGGTTTCCAAATCCGTTGTTGCTTCCGGTTTCTTTTTCAGAATACGCTTCTGGATAACTTCGTCCACGGAGGAAGAAGATAAGCTCAATCTTGTTTTGAAACGAGCCTGAATACGGGAGAACTCATCCGCACGAACTTTGATGATTTCATCAATGGCTTCCTGTCCGGTGCAGATCACCCAAATCTTACCTTCGCACTCGCTTCCGATTTTTTCAGTCAGAGACTGGAGGTTCAAAAGCATATCGGTATCCGTACCAACATACTGTCCAACCTCGTCAATCATAAACAGCAGACGGAAGTTGGCAGGCTTGGTATCTACATAGGCTTTCATATCTTCCACAAGCTGTGCAATAGAAATTTCTGTTGCGGTTTTATCATTGAACCACGTCTTGGCATCGTCCTCACTCATATCCAAAACTTCCATCAGTGTCGGGATGATGAACTTTCCATTGAAGGCAAAGGCACGGCGCATTTCAAGCCAAGGCTTGCCTTTCTTTTCTTCAAAAACTCTGCGGAACTCCTCTGTCTTACCCTGCTGGTCAATATAACGCTCCATCATGGCAACTTTCAGATTTTCACCGTAAAATCCTAGATGGTTATAGAACATCTTCGCAAATACACGAAGAACCGCAGTCTTATCTTTATTGCTGAATCCCTCAATATCAATATTGAAAAGAATGGTTTCCGTCTGCCCCTTCGTGGCACGGTCGATCAGCATAAAAGTTGCCGGGTCATCCTCAAACTTTTTACGAAAACGCTCCACACTGCGAATGCCTTTTACCTCTTTATTTTCCAAAAGGTAGGAAAGCATTTTCAAGAAGTGAGATTTACCACTTCCAAAGAAACCGGAAATCCAAACACCCATATCGGCTGTCGGCTGGTCGAAAGCATCACCGTAATAGTTGAAGAACGTAATGAAATGTTTCTTCAATTCTCTGGTAATGACATATTCATTTAACTCCTGCTCGATTACATCATCAGCAGCCTGATCTACTTTAATTACACCATTGATTTTGCGGTTAATGTCATCCGCAAACATATCTCGAATCATCATACAATTTCTCCCCTGAACTTTGTCTATTCGATTGTTTCCCATTCAACTACACTTTTATTAATATTTACTCAATCTCCGAAAAGGCTCGATAATAATCATTTATTCGGAGTCTGTTAAATAGCTTCACATGATATCCATCAAATTCTCCAGGATACATGACCACAATTGGAATATCTGAAAAATATGGCTGTAATGCTTCCAGTAAATTGTGAATTCTCACGAACGGAAATACTTCTCCCACTCCGGTCAGCATCAGTACATCTCCTTTTGCATGCGGTTTGTATTGAATTTTTTCTGCAAATTCCCTATTCGTGATTGCTGAATTCAATTGTTCCAGAAGATAAGCACTTCCCTCTGTTTCTTCCATCTCTGGAATTTCGTCTATAATATCCATGTCCTCGCAAATAGAAAGAAATGTTTTATATAAATTACAAACAATCAAATGACAAGCTAAGGACTGGTCAGTTTCCAACTGATTGACAAAATGGCGGACAACCATTTCGTTCTCCGGTTCATAACAGAAAATTCTAATGTTCTCTTCGTTGCTTGTTCCTTTTCCTTCCAGTAACTCTGTTTTCTGGATCAATGCACGCACTTTATCCAAGCGCATCTTTATGTCACTCATCGGGTTACCTCCTACACAAAGCAATTAAACGCTGGCAGTATCGCCGTATCGCCATTGCTTCTAATGGCATTCTCCAAAACAGGATGCAGCCATACTGGATTCAAATGATCTGCCTTGAAGTTGTCGAGATATTCTGTTTCGACAAGCACTCTGGCAATAATCTGTTTTAACTTTGTTATTGTAGTATCGCTCCAGGAAGCCACGGTATCATTCTGCTCCTGCAAGCGCATAAAAAATGTATTCAAATCTATCTTACCAAAAGACGTGTCCCTTAATCTGTACTTCTCGCCAATGACTGTAAGCATAAATTCCCAAACCAGTCGGCTTTGCTTCATCAACGCATACAGACAAATCTGTTTTGCCACATCCGTCGGCTGTGACGCAATCGCAGAAACCAGAGAATCATCTTCCAGTGCATGAAGCCGTTTGATGCAGGCTTTCGCCATGCGTGTGATAGATTTTTCCGTTGGGTACTGAAAAAGATTCTGCTCTACAATTTCTTTGACAATCGCATCATCAGAAAATCCTTCTGACATAAGCTTTGCAGTGGAACGCATTTCGTAAAAAAGAAACGACTCTCTAGTCAAAGAAGCAATATAAGGATAAGAATGATCCATGTTCCCACACCTCCTTACTGCTCCTCTTTTTTATCCGGAACAAATTCCATGATATCTCCCACGTCACAATTTAAAGCAGAACATATCTTTGAGAGAATCTCTGTACTTACATTTTCATCTTTTGATAATCGAGACATCGTTGTTGTACTAACTCCTGTCATTGCACGCAAATCTTTCTTCATCATTTCTTTATCAATTAACAATTTCCACAATTTCTTGTAACTAACTGCCATTTTTTCACCTCAATCTTATTTGCTTGAAATATCTGTTCACATGGTATTTATCACCTGTTATTTATCATCATATCATAAAAATGCGTTTCAAACAATCTAATCTATCAAAAATCGTAATTCAATTCCGAAATATCGCATTTAAAATCACGGTAAATAGTAACCCGAGGAATCCCAATTGTAACCGCTGAATTGGAATCCGAGCTGATACAAAAAAGCAGTCGATCCTAAATGTGAAAGACTGCTTTATATCATATTTCTTATTGCTTTGTGTGTATATTTAACTGATTGTCTATATCACGTCCTGCATACATTACTCTAAGTATTGTTAAAACCATTCAAAAATTCCTCTCAAATCACTGTCAGCCTGTTCTGATACTTCTATTTCATATATCATAAGCCATAATCTTTGCGAATATCAGAAAAGGCTTTCTTAGCATTTTTTGTCCGTCCAGCCTGCATATCCGCATATCCCTTCTCTAATTCTTCATTGAACTCTACCTCTGATAATGCGCTGATATCAACAGGTCTGGCAGATGGTATTTTTACTTCAAACGGAAGACCTCTCTGTAAGATAATCTGCATATAAAACATCTCCTTCCTGCCATATTTTTATGTTATGCAAAACCTCCGAACGGCTTTAGGCCATAAATCAGTTATTATTATTCCTAATCAAAATCTGTATGATTTTATCATAATTTTCCGGTCTGTGTGGAAACGTACAGTCTGTGCATACCTTGATTTTTTTGCCATTCTTCTCTATGTAGGTCTTACTTCCGGGACAGTTTGGCATACTATACATAGGACAATAACAAAACAGACAATTAAAGTCATCCGAAAGTCCCTTGTGACACGGAAAATATTTGCAATCTTTGTTTTTAAAGTATTTATAAGAGTTTTCCATTTTTATTCCTTCTATATTCATATGCTTTTCTCACAAAGCTCTCTGCAAAATGCGGATTTGACGGATAATACAGGTGCGGAAATCCAAGCCAGTAATTATCATGGCTTATCACGCAGTCGTAGCTTCTGCCTGTGGCCGGCTTGGTCGCAATACAATCGGCTCCGTTATCGGTGCTGTCGTAATAATGAAATTCATGCGCCTTTATTTTTTCATTTGGCGGTAGAAAATTGCTATGCTTTTCTGCAAGTTCAATATATCCGAACCTGACCAGCTTTCCCTTAAAATGACACCCACCATCCAGTGCCCCCACAAGCTGCGACACACTCACATCATTTTGTGTATCTGTATTATATTGTGTATCTGCTTTGTTTTGTTCATCAGCCTTGTTTTGCTCATCTGTATCATCACAGATATTATGTATATATGTGTGAAGATACATAAACCCTCCACACTCGGCAACCGTCGGCATTCCGGCTCTAAAAGCTTTTTTTATGGCATTCAGCATAGTTACGTTTTTACTCAGTTCCTTTGCATACAGCTCCGGATAACCGCCTCCAAGCAGCATTGCATCACAATCCTTTGGAAGCCTGGTATCGTGAAGCGGTGAAAAATACTGTAATTTTGCACCGCATTTTTCAAGAAGCCTCAAATTATCTTCATAATAAAAACAAAAGGCTTCGTCCATGGCAACAGCTATGTTTACGGTATTTATTGCTTTATTTTGTGAAAATTCATTTTGATCACAATTACCTATATTTTTTTCATTATATACATCTGCACTTCCGCTGTCACCGATTTCATCTGCCTCCGCTGCAATGTCCATAAACAAATCCATATCTATTGTCTTTTTTAGTCTGTCGGCAGTTTCATTGAGCTGTTTTTTTATATCTGAAAGCTCATCCGGCATGACAAGCCCCAGATGTCTGCTTGAAAGCCCGATATCCTTCTGTTCCGGGAAATATCCGACTACTTTTACGGAAAGCTCCTTCTCTATCAGAGGCTTTATGATATCATAATAGCCCTTCGACATCCGATTGAGCAGAACCCCCTTAATCAAGTGCTGAGTGTCATACTGCAAAAAACCGGCTATAAGAGCAAGCACTGACTTTCCCATGCCCTTTGCGTCCACCACGAGTATTATCGGAGTCTGCGTCACCTTTGCCAGATGGTATGACGAACCCTGCTCATATATTCCGCCAAGCCCGTCATATAATCCCATCACGCCCTCAAGCACCGCAAAATCACCATCGGCTCTTTCATCTAAGAAAAGCTGCACTGTTGTCTTTTCGTCCGTAAAAAACGTATCGAGATTTTTGGATGGTACGCCAAGCACCTTTTTGTGAAACATTGGGTCAATATAATCAGGTCCGCACTTATATGACAATACGTTTTTTCCGCTATCCTTTAAAAGCTGCAGTAAAGCGCAGGTTATCATTGTTTTTCCGCTGCCGCTTTTTGGTGCGGCTATCATAAAACGATTTATTTTCATGTGTTCATCCTTTATTTCATCATATATCTTAAGAATATTAGCCTTTGATGATTTATTACGGGTTGTAGCATAAAAGCCCAGGTTAAAATTCAAACGAACATATCCACACCGGATTTTCTGCCTGCATCAAATGGTAATGTCCTATCTGCTTTGAGCGGCTGACCTGCAGCTGCACGATATCCTCATTTTTCACATCATATGCCGACAATATTTCCTTTATCTCACAAATTGTTTCCATGGAAATTGCATTTATCACTATACGGATATGTGGATTTTTTACTTTAAGAGCCTCTATTATCTCCTTTAGATTGCCACCGCTGCCTCCGATAAATGCGTGTGTCGGCACCGGAAGATTTTCCATTCCGTCAGGAGCCTTTGCATTTATCACATGGATATTTTCAAGTCCATGCTTTTCTTTATTTTGCGTGATAAGCTGCACGGCATTTTCCTTCTGCTCGATGGCATAGACCTCCATATCATCGGAAAGTGATGCGGCCTCTACCGCTATGGAGCCGGTTCCGCTTCCCACATCATAAAGCACTGAATCCGATTTCAAATGAAGCTTGCAGATGCTTACATGCCTTATTTCCTCTTTGGTCATCGGAACCTTTTCACGGATAAATGCTGCATCACTTAGCTGCGGTGTAACATTTTTTGCAACCGGATTGGGATTTTTTATCATGCAGATATACAGTCCCTCCCTTTTAAGCTTTGTGCACTCCTGTGGTGAAAGCTGCGATATATTTTCATCCGGATATGATAGCTGGTATCCCACAGTTACCGAGCATTTTTGTAAACCATACCTTTCGTCACTGCTTAATATGTGTCCAAGCATATTCACATCCTTTACACCTGACATCAGCATAAACGTTTTTGCATGATGGCTAATCCGTGATGTGATATTAGACAGCTTTACTCCGTGGATGCTGCATATATACGCATTGTTGTAGGTTTCACCGACTGCCGCCGCCATATATGACACCGATGAAATTCCAGGAAGTATTGACACATCTGCATTTAATTTTCCTTCAGATATTTCATTTTTTATCGCCAGATACAGCTTTCTGCTTCCACTGTAAAAGCCTGTATCTCCCGAGAATAATATAAGAACATTACTGATTTTTTCAGTATCTGCACAAATTTCGTATAGATAAGGAATAATCTGTTCTGCAAGATAATACGGCTTTTTGTCTATCTTCGCACTGTATTTTTCTATCATGCGGCTTGCGCCAAGTATAATATCAGCACTTTCTATTGCATCTGAAACAGCTTTTGTCATGCAAGCATCATTTCCCATTCCAATGCCGGCAAGCATGATATGAAGCTTGTTATATTTCCTATCAATATATTCACAAACAGCTTCAAATGACATTCCATCATCCTGCACGCTTTGCCCCACAATATAGACCGGAATATTTTTATTTTTTGCGGCAGCTATTTTCTCAATAAAGCCCCCGACCGCACCGCTTTTTTTGGTGACCAGACATCTGATGTCATACTGGTCAATAAGTGCCTCATTAAGCTGTGTGCTAAACGGTCCCTGCAATGCCAGAATGTGCTTTCCTGTAATATCATTGTGCATGCACAAGCTTATGCTCTCAAGCCCCGGAAGCACGCGCACATACAATCTTTCCCTGACATCTGAGGTTTTACAATACACTGACAACTCCTTGCTTCCTGTTGTGAGCAGTATATTTCCGTCTGTATTGTTAAGTGCCTTTGCACATGCTTCATTGTCCTCAAAATAGCGGATATTATCGTAATCTGCTGATATATCCGTATCTCTTTTAAGACGCACATATTCGATATTTTCTGATATGCTGCTATCCGCCTGATTGTCTGTAACAGCATGTGCCTCGTTAAACGCATAAACTGCCTGCTTTATATTTTCGGTAACAATGGCTGCATATGGATGGGTTGCATCCACTATGAGCTTACATTTTTGTTCCGCAAAGAAGCTTCTCATGCCCTCGCTGTCCATACGCCCCATATGAACATGCGCGAACGGATTTTCATGCAGCACGATTTCACCGTATTCTGTTGCCACGCAAACCGTATGCTCTATGCATCTTTCACACAGATGCTCTGATAGCTTACGTCCCTCTGTTGTTCCTGCAAAAATCAGTATTTTACTCAATCTGATATCCTCTCCTTGTGACAAGCTTTCCGTCAATTATTTGTGTACCCTCATTGCCGATAAAGACTGTCGTAAACATGTTAACCTGTGCACTGCGGAGCTCACCGAGAGTACAGACCGTATAGCTTGTTCCCTCACGTCCGATATTTTCGACATAGCCGCAGGCTCTATCCGGCTCTATCGCACGAAGCAGAATATCACAGGCTCTCATCAGATAGTCCTTTCTCTTGTGACTTGACGGATTGTACAGTGCTATGACAAAATCACCCTCTGCAGCAGCCACAAGACGCTTTTCAATCTTTTCCCACGGCGTGAGCAGGTCACTTAAGCTGATGGTACAAAAATCATGGTTTAATGGTGCTCCAAGCACTGCCGCACCACTGTTTGCCGCTGTAATGCCGGGTATTACCGAAAGCTCTACGTTATCGTATTCCTGCCCAATCTCATACATAAGAGAGGCCAGTCCGTATATTCCGGCATCACCACTACATACAAGAGAAACTGTTTTGCCCTCAAGTGCCTTTTTAAAGCACAGGTGACATCTTTCTTTTTCCTGACGCATTGGAGTGGTCAAAAGCTCTTTTGTCTGGAATTTTTCTCCAAGCAGCTTTATATATACGGTGTATCCCACTATGACATCACTCGCTTCCAGGGCGTCAATCGCCTGCTTTGTCATCATGCTTTCAAAGCCCGGCCCCATACCTACTATGTAAATTTTATTCATGTTAATCTCCATCTCTACTAATTTTATATAACCATGCAGCTATTTGCAATTTTTTAATGATATGAGGGTCAAAAGGTATTTTACCCCTCATTTATGATTAATCAGGATACCTTGCTGCCGCAACCGTTACCCTGTCATATTTATGTTTTTTATAAATAAGTTCGCCTGCTTTATTGCATTCCCTGCTGCATGCAAGCACTGCTGCACGCTCGCACACGTTGTCCACTCCAACATGCTCACTGACAAACTGCGAGGCACTGAATTCTCCCTGCACCGCCATGAGCTCATCCGCGGTATAAGTGACAAAATCTATCCTGTTTCTTTCGCAAAATTCCTTTATTCCCGGTTCATCTTTTTTCACATCTATTGATGCAATCATGTCTATATCCGAAATATCTATTTGTAGCTTTAAAAGACTTTGCCTGATTGCCCTGTCAATATTTTCAAACGCTGTATCCCTTCTGCACCCAATACCAAGTACAAATTGTGTGGGTTTTAAGTAAATACTGCCATTTTTAGGGTCCTTTTCTTTTTCGCATGATACTACAATATCAGCTCCGTAAGCAGGTGGGAAGTCCACCGTTTTTATTGCATCAGCACTCATATCAGCTTCATCTAAAAATGCCTTTATAAGGCCTCTGTGCTTAGCCGGGATGTGCTCCAAGTCGACCGACATCGTAACCACTTCCCCCGCCAATACCTTTGATGATACTCTGGCGATGCCATCTTTATTGACTATTGCAAGCCTGCATTTCTTTGCAAAAACATCAACTGCAAATTTATTATTGATATCAGTAGCGGTTGTTATAACAGGTGTGGCATTCATCAGTGCTGCTAATAATACAGCAAGCTCATTGGCACCTCCCACATGCCCTGAAAGAATCGGAATAACAAACTGCCCCAGCTCATCTATCACAATAACAGGACTGTCTTTAAGCTTGTTATTTACAGAAGAAGCTATAGCCCTCACTGCAATACCACATGCCCCGATAAAAATCAGAGCCTTTTTTTCACTCATCTGTGCGGCTGTCCAGTCTGATATATTTTGTGATATGTAGCCTGTATTTCTATAATTTTCATCGGTGGAATTTTTAATATTCTCATCCGATAATCTCGAGCACTTGGTAAAAACCTCCACCTCATATTCACTTTTTTTTAGCTTATAAGCTATGTCACATGACAGCTCATAGCCCTTTTTTGTGAAGCTTACAATGCAAATTTTCATATTTTCAGTTCCCATATATTTCCCATATTTATATATTCACGCCTTTTTTCAATCGTTATCCTTTGACTCTACAGAAGCCTTGCGATACTCTGTCGAAAAATCCGGTGCGTAAAGTCTTGATTTCTCGTAATGCCTGTGAGCTATGACATCCCCCACAAGCACAATCGCTGTCTTTGTGATATTGTGCTCTCTCGCAGTCTGCTCCAGTGTAGCGACAGTGCACACGTATGCCTCCTCCTGTGGCCAGGTTGCCTTGTATACAATTGCAGCAGGTGTCTCTGCCGCGTATCCTCCCTCAATAAGACTTTCCGTAAGCTTCCCTAAAAGCCCGGTGCTTAAGTAAATCGCCATGGAAGCGTGGTGTGAGGCAAAGCTTGCTATGCTCTCCTTAGGCGGCACCTTCGTGCGCCCCTCCATGCGTGTGATGATGAGCGACTGGGAAATACCGGGGAGCGTGTACTCAATGTTGAGCGATGCAGCAGCACCAAAGCACGCGCTCACGCCCGGACAGCTCTCATATGGTATTAAAAGAGTATCAAGCTCATCCATCTGCTCGCGCACTGCGCCGTATATGCTTGGCTCTCCCGTGTGCAGGCGCACAGTCATTTTTCCGTCAGCCTCAGCAGCTTTCATGACTGCGATGACCTCATCCAGTGTCATTTTTGCACTGTTATATATTTCACAGCTCTCCCTTGCATAGTCCAAAAGCTCTGGATTAACAAGCGAGCCTGCATAAATTATCACATCTGCCTTTTGTAAAAGACGCATTCCGCGTACTGTTATTAAATCTGCTGCGCCTGTTCCTGCGCCAACAAAGTAAACCATTTTTCTGCCTTTCTGCTTTTTGCAAGCTCACCAAATTCGTTTGAATACATGATACAGTCTATCTCAAGTCTGCCCTTTGCCCTCTTATCCAGATAAAAGCATATGCGCTCCATCGCATAATCCATTACCTCATACAGCCTGCCGCTTTCCTTAAGTGCCGCCAAGGCCTCCTCTGTCGTAAGGCTGTCCATAATGCGCTTTATGTATTCGGGCGCTACACCACACTTAAACGCAAATGCCGTCAAAAGCTCTATCCTGCAGTCTGCTTCCCTCGAATGAGTGTTCATGATGCCTCCTGCTACCTTTATAAGCTTTCCTATATGTCCTGTCAAAAGCATCCTCTTAAAGCCCATATCTGCAGCCATATCAATTGTTTCACCGATAAAGTTGGAGCATTTGACACTCCTGTCCAGATCATAGCCATAGCTTTCCTTCATAAAGTCAAGACCGTAATTTCCCGGAGCAACCGCCACATAATCATACCCAAACGAATATCTCTGCCTAAGCTCCACCCTTATCGTATCAATAAGAGCCTGTGAGCTCATGGGCTCAACAATACCGCTCGTGCCGAGAATTGATATACCACCAACTATCCCAAGTCTTGGATTAAAGGTTCTTTCTGCAAGCTCCTTTCCCTTTGGAACCGAGATTGTGATGTCAAGTGTACCCTTAAAATCCAAAAGCTCACAGACCTCCCTTACCTCTTTTTCAATCATCTCACGCGGCACATGATTGATAGCCGCATTTCCAACAGGCTGGTCTAATCCGGGTTTGGTGACTCTTCCCACTCCGTCACCACCGTCAATATTTATGATAACCAAATCCTGCTTTTTTTTGCATAACGCACAGGTATCGGAATGCAAAATCCGTACAGAAGCATATATATAGGCTCCGGTGGTCACATCCGGGTCATCCCCTCCATCCTTTATCACGGCGCAGCTTACCTCATTTTCACTTCTTTTTATGTCGGTGATATCAGCCGTGTAAGCTATTCCCTTAGGTGTCTGAATCGTTATTTTGTTTTTAGCCTTTCCGGTTAAAAGCATATATGCCGCCGCCTTTGATGCCGCCGCCGCACAGCTTCCTGTGGTAAATCCATATCTCATAATCACTAAATTTCCTCATGCATCAGCCTCTATCAACCAGACTGTAAATCAGCGCATTGCATATAGCTGCCGCAATATTGCTGCCACCCTTTCGTCCAACATTGACGATATACGGCACGCCTGTCTCCATAATTAGCTCCTTGGCTGCTTCCACATTGACAAAGCCCACCGGCACACCGATTACAAATGCAGGCTTATATATTCCTTTTTCTATCATATCGTACAGCTCTATAAGCGCTGTCGGTGCATTTCCTATCGCAAAAATCACAGGCTTATCTATCCTTGATGCAAACTCCATGCTTACTGCCGCGCGCGTTGTCTTTTTCTCCTTTGCAATAAGAGCGACCTCATCATCAGCCATAAAGCAGTGCGCCTGTCCGCCGAATTTTGCCAGATATTTTTTATTTATGCCTGAAAGAGCCATGTTGGTATCGGTCACTATATCAGCGCCCTCTGATATCAGCCTTTTTGCGATAGCAACTGCGTCCTTAGAGTATTTAAGCGTCTGTATATAATCAAAATCAGCACTCGTGTGTATGACTCTTTTTGTTATCATCTCCTGATCAGCAGGCAGCGTAATCTGCATTTCAGACAGCTCATGTGAAATTATCTCAAAGCTCCTCTTTTCAATCTCCATCGGCTCTAACTGTTTAATTTTTTTCAATACACTCACCTATCACTTTCAATAATCTTACATTTTCATCATAAGTCTTTACTGCCACACGAAAATACCCTTCCGAAAGCCCCACATAGTTGGAGCAGTCCCGTATCAGTATTCCCTTATTAAGCAGTATATCATATAATGGAAGCTTGCTGTAAAACAGTATGAAATCAGCATCACTTTTATATACCTTAAAACCAAGCTTTTTTAGTCCATCTGACATCAGCCTTCTTTGTCCGCTCACATACGATGCCGTTTCTTTAATATACTCTGATTCCCTAATGCATGCCTCGCCTGCCATCTGTGCCAGGACAGACACGTTCCACTCCGGCAGATTTCTTTGAACCTTTTGTCTTATTGTATCATTTTTACTGAGCATATATCCAAGCCTTACTCCCGGAATAGCAAAAAGCTTGGTAAAGGCTCTTACAACAATCAGATTGTCATAGTCACATAAAAGTGACAAAACAGAATAATTTTTTTCACAAAAGCCCATGAAGCATTCATCTGCCACCACATAAATATGCTTTTCTTTGCAATGCCCTATTATTTGCTTCATGAAAGTGCTGTCTGCAAGATACCCTGTCGGATTGTTTGGATTTGCGATAAAAAATATATCTGTATCATCTGTAAGCATATCCATTAAAGCATCCAGCCGTGCAGCAGGAGAAAAATCACTCTGCTCATCCAGCAGGAAATATGCGATATCACAACCGACTGCCAGAAGCACATGCTCATAACCGAAAAAGCCCGGGGCCAGAAGCACTGCTTTTTGGGGCTTTATGGCATGAGCTATCGCCATAAAAAGCTCTGAGGCTCCGTTTCCGGGAATTACATCCTCGCTTTGTATGCTGCAGCCTTGCTGTGTGAAATACTCTGATATTGCTTTTTTAAGGCCACTGCATGCCATGTCGGGATATCTGTCTGCATACGAAAGTGCATCACTCATAGCCTCTTTAACAGAATGCGGTATGCCAAGAGGATTGATATTTACCGAAAAATCCATATTTACTTTATTGTTGTATATGTCACCGCCATGGATGCTTTTCATTCAAGTCCTCCATCAATTCTTCCATATTCAAAGCAATATTAAAACAAGACTCATAACCGCCACAGATAAAAGCTCACACAAAAACGCAGTAATATACATCAGCCTGTTTGCACGCTTTATATCCTCGTACTCTATCTCACGCAGACCGTCTCCTATGTATTTTTTCTTCACAAGCTTCCCAAAATACACTGCATCACCCGCAAGCTGCACCCTTAAAGCTCCCGCACATACGGACTCTGTCTGGGCTGAGTTGGGGCTTGCATGATTGAAACGATCTCTTTTAAAGATGCGGTATGCATTTTTTCCATCAAACTGCCTGCCACCAATAAATGCCGCAGCAATCATCAGATATGCACTGATTCTTGCCGGTATGAAATTGACCACATCATCAAACTTTGCAGCAAATCTGCCAAAATACATATATTTATCATTTTTGTAGCCAAGCATGGAGTCCATCGTATTCACAGCCTTGTATACAAAGCCAAGCACCGGCCCGCCGATTGCCGTGTAAAGCATAGGTGCAATCACTCCGTCAGATGTATTTTCAGCTACCGTCTCAACTGCCGCCCTTGTGACACCTGCCGCATCAAGCACAGATGTATCTCTGCCAACAATCATGGAAACAGCCCTTCTTCCTGCATCAACTCCATCTGTCCTTAGCGCATCGTACACCCTCGTGCTCTCCACACGAAGACACTTTGTGGCAAGAATCTGCCACGTCATGACAGCCTCTGCTATTACCCCGGCATATAAATTTATACTGTATGCTGCCACAATAATAATTACCGATATTGCAAAAGTTGCAAAAATTACAGTAAAAACAAGAAGCATGCCTCTTTTATATTTTATTAGATTTAATTTTTTTTCAGAGCTATTATATCCGGCATCACAATTAAGCCTCTTATCGAGAAAAGAAATTAGTGAGCCGATAAGCCTGACCGGATGCGGTATAAAATGCGGATCTCCTATTAATAAATCAAGCACAAAGCCTGCTATAAATGCAAAAATATGATAACACATATGTTAGTCCTTCTTAAATAAATCATAGCGATATGGGCACTATTTCATTAAACACAATCTCAGCGCCCTCAACCGCCACCTCACACGAGTAGCCACAGCCGTTTTTCACCTGGTAATCATAGTAATCCATATCACAGTAATGGCTCATTATCGCCATGATAGTCCCTCCATGCACAAAAAATACTATTTGTATCTCTTTATCAGGCATAGCCCTCTTAAGCTCTAATGCCTGTGTGAGTGCCATCTCAAAGCCACATATACTTCTTTTGCAAAACTCTTTTCTGCTCTCTCCGTTTGGAAAGGCAAGTGTTCCACCACTGTCAATCCACGCCTGATATGAGTCCCTGAAACGGATATCTGTGCTAAGTTCCTTATAGCTTTTTAGCTCCCATTCACCAAAATCCATCTCTGCAAACTCTTTTACGGTATGAATTTTATGGTGCTGTGCGACCGGCAAAATAATCTCTGCCGTCTGTTTGCAGCGCCTCATTGGACTGGTAATAATTATCTGCTCCTTTAAGCTATTTTCCTCCAAAGCCTTGTATACACCATTATTTAGTGCATTTTCTAGTTCAAAAACTCCGGCTTCATCGAGTGGCTCATCTGTCCTGCCCAGATATCTGTGCTCTCTGTTTGAGACAGTGCAGCCGTGTCTTATAAAAATACAGTTTATTTTATTTTCTGACCGATTCCACATATTACGCGAACTACCTCGTCTGCCTTTTTTGCAAGCAGTATCTCTGCTCTGCCTGTCTGCTCCCTGTACTCTCTCTCAAACGCATCAAGAGGCACTATGCCGTTTCCAATCTCATCAGCAATGACTATTGTATCCTTATTTTTCTCTGCAAATTGCATAAATTTCAAAATATATTCCTGCAGCGGAAGCTTATTCTCAAGCACAGCCCTGATAAAATAATGGAATTTATCAATTATTAATATCCGCTCATCATCAACTGCAAAATCCCACGGCCATTCCATGTTTGATGCCTTATCATTGCAGGCATTATCTTTTAGAAAAAAGCAGTCGTACACATCATATTTTTCTGTTTTTTCTATCATATTTTCGAGCACATAATCAAGCTTTCCCTGTGCCACTCCGCCTATCACAAGCTTCATATTTTCTCCAATTCCAAAGTTTAAAATTCATAGTACAACTTTTATCAAAATTCTTATCCGTACCATTCCTATATTCAAAACAAATATACTAAATAATAAAAGAGACACCACCCAAAGCCACTGCCATGGCGCACTCACATATACACACAAAATACCCTGCCGTATCGCCTGTGATGCCGCCAAGCTCCTTTTTTGTTTTCACATAATAATACCAAAAGCTAAGTGCTGCCGCAATGATCATGGCCACCGCATAAGGCAGTGACACAATAAATAAAACAGCCATACACAGTGCAAGCTGTATGTATAGTGCTGCCCTGACAATCGTTCTGTGTGCAGTGTCTGCAAACATAAATAACAGCCCATCGCTTTTTGCCGATTTAAATGACACAACAGCTATTCCGCTTAAGCATCTTGCGATGAAAAAGCCTGCACAAAAAACAATAAATGCTTTATCATCCATTATCTGAGAAAAAGCTCCCATAAATAATAATCCGTAGGCTGCAAGCATTATAACGGCAAATGCTCCTATATGTGAATCCTTAAGTATTGCAAGCTTTTCCTCCCGCGGTTTGTATGAATGAAACGCATCCATTGTATCCATAAAACCATCTATGTGAAATCCTCCCGTAACCGCTATCGGAATGAGTGCGCCTATGCATACATAGCAGATATCCGCCACTCCAAAATGAGAGTATATATATTTCCAAAGCATAAGAAGCAGTCCAATCACAGCTCCTATCCACGGAAAGAATACCAGCATGTACTTCATGTCATCATCATTCCATTTAAATTGTGGCATTGGTATCTTTGAATACATGGAAAAAGATACTATGCACGACCTTATTAACTTCATAATACACTTAACCTCCACACTGCTTCACTTAACCGTCACCGGAATGCCTGCAACCACCTCAACAACATGCTCTGCCATCGCAGCAAGCCCTCTGTTTACAATTCCCATTGCCTTTATGTAATTCATCGTTGATTCATCATAGCAGACTCCGTCTTCAAATACATTGTTTGTCACAATTACAAGCTCCGCAACATTTTCACTTAAGATACTTACCTCTTTTAACACCTTTTTACTCACACGGCTGATTTGAGCAGTCTCATAATCCTTCATATTTTCAGGGGCATCCAAAGCCTCTTTTTCGGCTTCGGCAGCCTGTATACCGGAAGCATCTACAGGTGGAAACATCTCATTTGCAACAAGGTTTGACATACACTCAAGCAGTGCTGACCGCCCGATTTTTAAACTGCTTTCTGATTGCAGCTTAGAAACAGCATTTTGGATATCACAAGGCTGCTCGATGGTAATAAAGCCTTTTCCGGCACGAAGTCTTCTGTGCCTGTCTATCTTCCGCTGCCCCTCATCATCAAATACCTGCATGGTAGCAATGTAATATTTTTCTTTGTATCCCTTTTCATTTGACACGTGACAAATATACTTTTCTGCATATGCTGATTTGCCGCTACCGCTGCCGCCTGTTATAAGTGTAATCATCTATACGTACCTCTCATACTGTGATACCGAGATATCGTCGAAGGTTGTCCGGCCTTTGTATACGCTAAGTGCCATATCCAAAAGCGCAAACATCATCACGGCACCAGTTCCCTCTCCAAGCGCAAGGGATGCTCTTATGACCGGCTTTACGGAAAGTGCCTCACACAAAAGCGCCACGGCAGGCTCCCTGCCCTCATGGGATGGAATGATAAAATCAGTAACTCCGGAAAGAAGCCTTCCTGCTGCCAACGCAGAAACCATGCTTATCACTCCGTCGAGCACAACAGGAATATGGTATAATGCACCTCCTATACACACTCCGACAAGTCCTGCAATATCGAGTCCTCCGACTGTCATAAGTATCTCAAAGGTGTCCTTATTATATAAATCATACTTTTCTATTGCGCTTTCAATTACACGGATTTTTCTCTCAAGTCCACTGTCGTTTAGGCCTGCTCCTCTTCCTGTCACTGTGGCCACATCACACCTTAGCATTGCGGCTGCCATTGCCGCACTTGTGGTGGTGTTTCCTATACCCATCTCACCGGTTGCAATAATTCTGCAGCCGTCTGCCTTACACCCACGCACTATTTCTATACCTGCTACAATCGCTTCAAGTGTCTCAGCCCTTGTCATGGCAGGCTCTTTTGCAAAGTTTCTCGTGCCCATACGCACCTTTCTTTGAAGCAGCCCTTTAACACTCTCGTCACTGTTTATTCCTATATCCACAGGAATTGTATCAGCCCCTGCAATCATTGCCATACGTCCGACAGATGAAGCCTTCCTTGCCATGGATTTTGCAACTGCAAGTGTCACCTCCTGTCCGGACTGGCTGATGCCCTCAGCGACCACACCATTATCCGCACACATAATTATGACCGCCTTTTTTGAAATATCTATATTTTCATCTCCCAAAACAGCGCCGATTTTGGCCGTTAAAAGCTCAAAATCACCCATGCCGTCGAGTGGCTTTGCCACCGAATCCCAGTTTGAGCGTATTTTTTTGTACATTTTTGCATCAGGTGGCGTTATTTTTAATTTTTTTAATTCTTCAACTGTAAAATGGTCAGAAATAATATTGTTTTCAATCATATTTTGCCTCACGAAGCATGCCGTACACTGCATCCATATCCAGATACTCCCTCAGTGTATCCGCAAGCCTGTCATACTGTTTTTCCTTAAAGCTCTTATAGCTTACAATAGTGCTATCATTCACATCAATGCCCTTTTTATCGGCAATATAATCCACTATCACTCTAGCGCCCTCTGCAGTATCAAAAATGCCGTGGATGTACGAGCCATACACATTTCTGCCATCAGATATGACATTATTTAACTCATTTTTCCTGTCATCACAAGCCCCCTGCTCATCTGAAGCTGTGCTATATGCGCTCTTACCCATATGTATCTCATAGCCCAGAAAGTGACAGCCTGAAAGCCTTTTTAATACACCATCTACATGTGCTATTTCACCGCTTGTCTGAAGCCGCGTCTTGCTGTCTTTTAGAACGGTATCTATAGGAAGAAGCTCCATGCCACGCATATATCCTCCCTCCTCGACACAGTCAGGGTCGGCTATTGAAGCCCCAAGCATCTGATAGCCTCCGCATATTCCAAAAACAGGTATCTCACATGAGAGCTTTTTGACAGCGACCTCAAGTCCGTTTTGTCTCATCCACAAAAGGTCCCCCATCGTATTCTTGCTTCCCGGCAGAAATACTATATCCGGATGACGCAGCTCATTTACTGTTGACACATACCGCACTGTCACCTCGGACATCTGCTCAAAGACGTTGAAATCCGTGAAATTTGATATTCTCGGATATCTGATGACCGCTATATCAATAAGCCCATCTGTCTTTTTGTCAAAGCGCTCTGTCAGGCTGTCCTCATCCTCAAGCTGTACATCCATATATGGCACCACTCCGGTAACAGGCACCCCGCCTCTCTCCTCAAGCATCTGTATTCCCGGGTCAAGGATCGTCTTGTCTCCACGGAATTTATTGATAATAAGCCCGCAGACACGATTCTTTTCCTCATCGGTTAAAAGCATAAGTGTGCCAAGCAGCTGCGCAAAAACGCCACCTCTGTCGATATCACCCACGAGCAGCACCGGTGCATCCACCATATGCGCAAGCCCCATGTTTACAATATCATTTTCCTTCAAATTAATCTCAGCCGGGCTTCCCGCACCCTCAATCACTATGATATCAGCATACTCCTCAAGCTTTTTAAACGCCTTTTTTATATCCGGTATGAGAGTTTTTTTGTATGCAAAATACTCTCTCGCCGGCATATTCTTAAGCACCCTTCCGTTTACAATCACCTGTGAGCCTGTGTTATTTGTGGGCTTTAAAAGAATAGGATTCATGCAGACCATAGGCTTAATGCCTGCTGCCTCAGCCTGCATCACCTGTGCCCGTCCCATCTCAAGTCCTTCGTCTGTTATATAAGAGTTGAGCGCCATGTTCTGTGATTTAAACGGTGCCACTCTGTATCCGTCCTGTCTGAAAATACGGCACAAGCCCGCGACAAGAAAGCTCTTGCCTGAGTTGGACATTGTACCCTGTACCATAATTACCTTTGCCATATCTATACCTGCTGTCTGAATTTACGTGGTAGTCTGTTGCTTTATCATGAATATTAAACTGTAATGTGAACAGTAACTTCCTTAAAGCTGTGCCAATTGTTCCTCATGAAAAGGAATTTTTATAATTTTTCCTGTAGAGACTGCATACTCATAAAGTCTGCTGTTAAACTGCTCATATGTGCCAAACTCTGTTCTGTCACATATAACGCCCTCGCATGCATCAATAAGCTCCTTTGCCTTTTCAATAAGGGCATCGTCTACAGGCTCAAAGCTTCTTGCGCTGACAATCTCTGCAGAAAGCGCCTTTGCCGCAGGATAATCCAGATCATTTTCATAGATGATTCCTGTCGCAAACGGGATACCCTTTCTCTGTAAGCTCCTAAAGCTTTTTCTGCCCAAGCCCCCTCCTGCTATGACAAATATCCTCGCCCTTCCATCCGGTTTTTCCAGCTCTAAATCCTCTCCTGTTTCGTCAAAGCTTCCTGCCGTAATTCCAAAAAGCCCTGAAACATATTGGTCAGTAAATACCTCCTCGGGAGTTCCGTATCTGTCCACATATCTGCCATCTATACACAAAATATGGTCTGACACACGCTTTGCCATATCAAGCTCATGGAGCGACATGATAACCGTAAGATTCTTCTGTCTTTTAAGCCTTTGGAGTATTGATAAAAACTCAAGCTTGTACTTTATATCAAGATATGATGTAGGCTCGTCTAACACTATAATCTCCGGCTGCTGGCATATAGCCCGTGACAGCATGACGCGCTGCCTTTGACCGTCGCTTATCTTTGTAAAATCCTTATCTTTTATCTGTGATACATTGACCAGCTCCATCGCCTCATCCACAGCCTTTTTGTCCTCATCCGAAAGTACTCCGAACCGGCCTGTGTATGGATATCTGCCCGTCGCAACCACATCATAGCAGGTCATAAGCTCCGTCTTTAGCTTATCGGTGAGCACAACAGCCATTTTCTTTGCAAATTCATTGCCATTCATCGTCACTACATCACTTTTATCAAGATATATCGTACCGCTCACAAGCGAAAGCTGTCTTGCAATACTTTTTAAAATAGTCGATTTACCGGCACCGTTTGGCCCGACTAATGTGAGAATCTCTCCCCTTTTCAGGGAAAAATCAATATTTTCAATAAGCGGACTGTTATCATATCCAACAGCCAGCTTTTCAGCAGTAAAATAATATTCCATCAGACATTTTTCTCCTTGCTGCGTCTTATCATGATAAACAGCACTACCGGTGCACCAAATACTGCCGTAACCGTGCTGATACTAAGCTCCGTAGGCGCAAACATCATCCTCGCAAGCAAATCACAAAACAGGCAGAAAACCGCTCCACCAAGGAAGCAGGCCGGTATCATATATATGGGCTTTGTGCTCTTTAGCATGCTTTTTACTATGTGTGGCACGGCTATTCCGACAAACGATATCGGTCCCGCAAACGCCACTATACATGCGGAAAGCAGGCTTGAAAGCAGAACCAGAAGCACCCGGATACGCTTTATGTTTACACCCAGATTTACGGCATATGACTCTCCGAGCTGATATGCCATAAGAGGCTTTGACATGAGAAAAACAAAGATAAATGTGATTCCCACCACAATGCTCATCACCCCAACGCTGTCCCAGGTCATGCCCGAAAAGCTTCCCCTTGACCAGTTATGCAGGTTTACTATGTCGGAATCATCTGCAAATGTCACCACAAACTCAGTCACCGCAGAGCATATGTAGCCAATCATGACACCGCTCACCACAAGCATTGACATGCTGCTTACCTTTCTTGAAATGATAAGCACAAAGCCCATTGAAAGCATTGCTCCCAAAAACGCTGCTGCAATCATGGCCAGTGAGCTCACACGTATGGCATTTCCAAGTAAAAATACCATAACAAGTGCCACAATCATCTTAGCTCCCGATGATATACCAAGCACAAAAGGTCCCGCGATTGGATTATGAAAAAAAGTCTGCAAAAGATATCCTGCAAGCGCTAATGCCCCGCCCAGTATCATCGCTGCGATAGCTCTTGGCATGCGGATATCCCACACAATACGTCCTACCCTGTCTGAGTGGTCATAAAGTGTCGCAAATGCAGCCTTAAATGATATGTGTACAGTTCCTATACACACATTCATGATAAGCAATATGATAATTAAGATTATAAGAATAATAAATGTTGTAAAACACCTTATTTTTCTGGTTTTTTCCATGTTGTAGCTCCGATTTTTATCTTTTTGTGCTATTGATTTTCCTGTTGAGCTTAAACAGATATTTCATGCCGCTGTCGGATGCACCTGTAATCATCGAATGCATATCATCAATCATATACCCGATGGACATAGACTGCTGATACATATCGTTCGTGGTGCAAAATACATTGCCGTCTTTGACTGCCCTAAAATCAGCAAGCACCGGGCACTTGTCCAAAAGCTCATTCAGATTCTTCACACCGCCGTCTATCGCACTGTTATATATCAGATAGTCAGCATCTATTGCTCCATTGTAGAAATCCTCTAGCTGCATATTCATGGTTGACCTGCCTGTATCGTCGTCATTTGATGCATCAAAAATATATTTTCCGCCGGCTAGCGAAATCATCTTTGGCACATAATCTGTGCTTTTGCGCACCTGAACCTGTCCATTGGATGTGATATAGAAAAATGCAACTGTATCACTTTTTGTGACATCATCCGTATCGGTACCATCTGTCTTTGCGATGCGATTTACAATATCCACCTGCTCATTAAAGAGCTCATCGGCCTTTTCATCCCGGTCTGTGAGTGCTCCGAAAAACTTCACCCACTCCACTCTGCCGAGCGGCTCCTCCTCATAGCTTGAGTACTCGATTATTGAAGGGATATCAAAGCTTTTAAGCTTTTCAGTTACCTGTGGCGAATGGGTAATCATAGTATTTTCTATGGCAAGAGAACAGTTTTCTGACACCAAAAGCTCATAATCGGGCTTTGAATATTTGCCGGCATATAGCATCCTGCCACTTTCAAGAGCCTTTCTTGCACTGTCAATGTACCAGCCATCACTGTCAAGCCCCGAAAATTTAATAGTGTCCACTGCATCAAGCTTGTCAAACATATCCATCACCCCTGATGCGACCAGATACAAATCACTTACAGGCTCCTTCAATACAATGATATCCTTGTCAATATCCTTTGGAGTCTTTCTGCCCTTTGGCACGGTAAGTATTTTGGTACCATCCTTTGTAGTAAGTATCTTGTATCCACCCTCATAATAGTCAACGGAAAAATTCTTTGCATATAAAAGCTTCATACTGCTCTTATATATAAGACCGTTTTGTGCCTCTGCCTCAGCCTTCGATTCGGTATTCCCTGAATCGGAAGAAGGACTGTCACAGCCTGACAGCCAGAACAGTCCTATAATTGATATCAATATATATATAATTATCTTTTTTCTTCCATGCATAGCTTAATTATTCTCCATCCTCACCAAGCACTTCTGTAGCAGAATCTGAATGGAAGGTGAGTGTGTACTCAACCTCGTGCGGCTTGCTCATAGCAACTGTATCTCCGATAACCTGCATAGGTGTATCAAGCTTAACCGGAATTTCAAATACAGAATTGCCGTCTGTATTTACAGGCATGTATTTCTGTCCGTCAACTATCATATAGTCATAGTTTGGACTGCTCCACTGCACTGTTGCAGTAGCGGCTCCACCGCTTATAGTCACCTCAGCCGGTGATGCAATGCTCGCCTTACCGCTTCCGCCCTCGAAATCGAGATTGATATTGTATGTTCCGTCAGGAAGCTCTTTTCCTGCACTCTCAGATACGCTTGCATCTGCGTCCGCAGGTGTGGCATTTGAGACCTTTACCTTGTGGTCATACCATTTGCCCTTTGTACCGATAAGTGCAAGGTCAAATTCCTCATCCAAAACAGGAACCGGTATATCAAACGCATTGACCTCCTCAGTTGTGCCATCGCCATAATCGACAGTCTCTACAGTTGGCTCTAAAAGCTCAGCCTTGTCCTTTGAGGCATCCTTTGCTGTTCCCAAAAAGAGATTTACAATGTGTGTGGATGTGAGAGTAACATGTATTGTTGCCTTGCCATCCTTCACGGTGAGTGTACCTTTGTTGTCATATGCATCATTCACATGAAACATTGAGCTGTCTGTAGTAAACTCTGCTGTATATGTACCATCTGAAAGTGCTATCTTTTCTGTTTTTTCAGCCTTTTTTGTGCTCTCTGTCGCATCCTGCACTGCTTTTTTGCTTTCTGTTTCAGCTTTTGCATTCTTATTACCGCAGGCTGCCAAGCTCATGGCACAAACCAGTGTCATTGCAACGATATAAGTAAACTTGTTTCTGAATAATTTTCTCATGTCTGATATACTGCTCCTGTTATTTTATAGCTTCCCCACTATACATTTAAGTAACTGCTACTTGCTCATGGCAGCCGCTGTATGCTCAACATAAAGCTTCTGGATACCCTCAATCTCACCAAGTCCGTTAATCTGTGTATCGATTTTATCAAACTTTCCTGATGCCTTAAACTGTGAAAGCCATGAATCATCATCACTTCCCGCCATATCATTGTTGGCATGGTCTCCTGCAACAACCATAAGCGGACGAAGAATGACGTTCTTGTAGCCAGCGGCTGACACCTTCTCAATGACAGACTCACATGATGTATCCTCCGGCTCACCCTCTACAGTTCCGATAAATACGTTCTCATAACCCAAAGCTGTCATCTGGCTCTGCATCTGGCTGTATGAAATCTTTGCTGTATGGCTTGTTCCATGTCCCATAAATACAAATGCTGTGCCCTCTTCCTTTGCAGCATCAAGGCTGTCATAGCCTGCCTTTTCTACTGCTTCCTCTGTAAGAATTTCTGCAACGGCCTTTTTATCCTCATTTACAACTGTTGCATCACTTCCAACCTCACCGAGGAGTGGCTCTGCAATCTTTACAGACTCAAATTTATCCTTATACTTCTCTACAGCCTCTGAAAGCTCATCATACTCTGCGCCATGCATCAGGTGTGTAGGCTGTACCACAAGATTCTTTACACCATTTTTGACTGCACGCTCAAGTGCCTGATCCATATTGTCAATCTTCTCGTCATCTCTTGCCTGTACATGATTGATGATAATCTGTGCTGTGAAGGCTCTTCTGACTGACCAGTCAGGATTTGCAGCTGCTATTGCATCCTCCACACCCTTGATATCAGCCACGCGGCTGTCGTTGAAGGATGTACCAAAGCTTACTACAAGAATCTCGTTCTCGCCGATATCATCCTGGTTTCTCGGATCATCCTTTGAAGCATCGCCTGTATCTCTGCCGAAATAGTCAGGATCAGCATTTTCTCCCTCTACAAGCTCCTTCTGTGCGTCTGTGAGCTTGTCCCAGGCCTCCTTAGCCTCCTTGCACTGCTTGTCTGTATCATCTGTTCTCTCCTGCACGTAGATTGCATCGATTAAATCTGCCACATGCATTGCCGCCTCCTGATCTGCGTTTGCGCTTGTCTCACTCTCTGAAGTCTTAGATGCCTGTGTATCATTCTTTGCATCATCTGCATTGCTGCCACAGCCGGTCACTGCTGTCATAGCCATAACTGCTGCCATCAGTACTACTACTAATTTCTTTTTCATGTTTTCTCCTTTTCATTCTCCTTGCAGCTATTAAGCTGCACATGTTTTAAATATGTAAGACGAAAACATTTAAAGCGTCAAAAATAAAAGCTCTTTGTACTATTATGTCAAAGAGCTATACATGTCAAAATCCTTCTAACACAGACTATACGGCTATCATAACCTTGTCTGTAATTATAATTATTTCATCACGTACAGCCAGTTACTCGTGGCTTGAAACACTATTGTTTCCGTACAACACAAAGGCAGGTATCCCGGCTTATATATCATTGCTTCGGCCGTCTTCCCGGTTGCCCAGTGACTTATTGGCCGTCACTCCTTAATTACGGTGACGAGTTCGTACAGGATTTGCACCTGTTTCCCTTTTCACCGGAGCCAGCTTCACATCGCCTGTCATAAATCAGATTCAAATGCTTGTCTGCTCCGACACCTTTATGCTACATATTCAGTTTCTTCGTGCGTTGCTTACGCAATCGCTTGGATTATTATATTACAACTTGTAACATTATTCAACAGATTTTTATCAGACGCTTTACAGACACATTTACAAAAGCGGTGCAAAAAGCTGCAAAATACTCTGCAGCAGCCTGCCTGCAAATGAGATATCATTTGTGCTTTCCTCATACACCTCCTCTGAAACCGCAAACGTCTCTATCGCATCCTCTTTTATTTTTCCGATGCACTGAGTCCTGTACATGTATACAAAATCCTCAAAATTCCAGTACATGCTCCTGAAATCCAGATTGCATGTGCCAACTATCGCAGTATCATCATCTGCCACAATACACTTTGAATGTATAAAGCCGGGTGTGTACAGATATATCCTTACCCCCGCCTCGATAAGAGGTCTGAAATTGGCTTTTGTCTGCAGATAAATGAGCTTTTTATCGGGAATCTCAGGTACAACAATACGCACATCAATACCTGACCTGGCTGCCGATATCATAGCATGCGACAGCTCCGTTCCAAGTATCAGATACGGTGTAAAAATATAAACATATTTTTTAGCTCTTGAGATGATACTCACATAAAGATTCTCTCCTACATCATCATGCTCAAGTGGAGAATCGCAAAACGGCTGGACAAAACCGCTTTCCTCTGACTGGCTGAAGGTATTGTGTGGATTCAGATATTCATCATGCACAGCATTGTCCTTATTGATATAATTCCACATCTCAAGGAACATCGTTGTGAAACTGTTTACACACTCTCCCTCCACACGGATACCGGCATCCTTCCAGTAACCAAACCTGATTTTTTTGTTGATATACTCATCTGCTATATTGTAACCACCGGTATGCGCCACACGTCCGTCTATCACCAGTATCTTCCTATGATCCCTGTCATTCATAATTACTGAAAGCATGGGCTTATATGGATTGAAGCGTCTGGTCTGTATTCCGATGCTCTCCATCTCCTTTATAAAATATGGCGGAATGGCATTTATGCTGCCAAAATCATCATATATGATTCTCACCACAACTCCATGCTTTACCTTTTCTTTGAGTATATCAAGTATCTGATCAAGCATAACGCCACTGCCGATTATGAAATACTCCATAAAGATAAACTTTTCAGCTGACCTTAAATCTTTTAAAATGCTCTCAAAAGCCTCCTCACCTGATTTAAAGTACTCTGTGCAGTCCTCCGCATACAGTGGATATTTCTGATTTTGAGTGATAAGCCTGCTTTGTCTGTATGCATCCATATCTGTCTGTCTGAGAGTCTCATTTAGCAGCTCGTTCTCAGGCCGAAGCGGCGCATATGCTTCCACAATTCTTGCCATTCTTTTCTGTGTCTTCGACGTAAGCTCCGGTCTTCCGAAAAAGAAATAGCACGGAATACCAACGATTGGAACACTCAGTATCAAAAATATCCATGACATTTTTATATACATTTTCATCCGCCTGTTGACAATATAAAGCGAAAGCAATATAGCTGCCACATACATCAGATCCTGAAACACCCTGCTGGCAACAGAGGCCGTATAAAACAAAAAGAACCACCATATCATCTGTATGATTATTATTGTCGAAACTATAAAAAGCTTTGAAAGCAGTCTTTGTAATATTTTTCTCATATAAGCCCTACCATGAAATTACAATTATACAACATAATATTTCCTATATTATCTATAATAAATCTCTAATACATATTATAATATTCCCACCAATTTATCAACATTTATAATCCCCCACGAGCCTTTGTGACTATCCCCTGCCCTGTCACATGTATTATACAGTGCTAGCTTAACCGCCTCCGGTCTCATATTTGGATTTTTTTCCAATAGAAGTGCTATGGCACCTGACACAATCGGTGTAGCCATTGAAGTACCTGTTTTCCTTACATATGTGCCATCTCTCGTTCCAAGGCTTATGATATCATGCCCGGGAGCCAGAATCTCAGGCTTTACAATACAGCAATCGGTCGGACCTTTGCCACTTCTTATATCATCAAAGCTTCCGACTGTTATTATTTTTCTTGAAATTCCCGGCACAGTTACAGAAAACGGTGCCGGGCCGTAGTTGCCCGCTGCTGCAACAACTACCACTCCCATATCCCACAATTCATCTATCAGCTTCAATATCTTAATACGCTCTGCTGTATCAGAACATGGCAGATATCCTACAGAGAAGTTGAGTATTTTTATATTAAGTCTGACGCAGTTTTCTTTTATATACTTAAGTGCACGAATTGAATCCGCTGTCTGCCCCATGCCAAGATAATCAAGCACCTTAAACACATATAGTCCTGCCCCCGGAGCCATGCCTATATCTGCAGCCGATAATATACCGCACACATGTGTACCATGCCCGTTATCGTCATAACATGTCTCCTTTCCACCCACAAAATCCATAAAGTGCTTTATACACCCATCAAGCTGTTTGTGTTTAAACACACCCGTATCAAGCACTGCTATATTGACATTTTTACCACTATATCCATTTTTATATACCAGATTTGCATTTATACTATATTTCGCATTTTTCATTATTATTTTATTTTTTAATTTAGTATATGATTCGTTTTCACAATATGACACAGACGCACCTGTTTTGCCTTACATCATATCACCTTACTATAATTTCATATATTAAAAGGACTGCACCTGCGTGCAGCCCTTTACCTGGATATTATTGTTATACTTTAACGTATATTAATTAATCCTCTTTTACATCCTTCATAGAGAAGCTGATTCTTCCCATCTTGTCCTTGCCAAGGCAAACAACCTTTACCTTGTCTCCAAGTGTGAGTACATCCTCTACTCTGTTGATTCTCTCTTTTGCAATCTTAGAAATGTGAACCATTCCCTCTTTGCCAGGAGCAAATTCGATGAAAGCACCGAACTCCTTGATGCTTACAACTGTTCCCTCAAGGATCTGTCCCTGCTCAAAATCAGTTGTGATAATCTTAATCATGTCGATTGCCTTTGCAATCATCTCTTTATCTGTTCCGCAAACTGAAACAGCGCCATCATCTGTGATATCAATCTTTACACCGGTTCTGTCGATAATCTCGTTGATTGTCTTACCCTTCTGTCCGACAACATCACCAATCTTTGATGGATCGATTGTAATCTGCTCAATCTTTGGAGCCCACTCATTTACTTCTTTTCTAGGCTCAGCGATTGCCTTGCTCATGACCTCATCCATGATGTAGAGACGTGCCTCACGTGTTCTTGCGATTGCCTCCTCAACGATAGGTCTTGTAAGTCCGTGAATCTTGATATCCATCTGGATAGCTGTAATACCCTTATGTGTACCTGTTACCTTGAAATCCATATCTCCGAAGAAATCCTCAAGACCCTGGATATCTGTAAGTACAAGGAAATCATCATCTGTATCGCCTGTTACAAGTCCGCATGAGATTCCGGCAACCATAGCCTTAATCGGAACACCTGCAGCCATAAGTGACATACATGATGCACATGTTGAAGCCATTGATGTAGAGCCGTTTGACTCAAATGTCTCAGATACGGCACGGATAGTATATGGGAACTCCTCAATGCTTGGAAGTACAGGAACAAGTGCCTTCTCAGCAAGTGCTCCGTGTCCAATCTCACGACGTCCCGGTCCACGTGATACCTTTGTCTCTCCTACAGAATATGCAGGGAAGTTATAGTGATGCATATATCTCTTTGTTGTGATATTAGCATCAAGTCCGTCGATTTTCTGAATCTCTGATAAAGGAGCAAGTGTTACAACATCACAAATCTGTGTCTGTCCACGGGTAAACATTGCAGAGCCGTGAACTCTAGGAATCAAATCAACCTCTGCTGCGAGTGGTCTGATCTGGTTGATTGCACGGCCGTCCGGACGCTTATGATCCTTTAAAATCATCTTTCTGACTGTCTTCTTCTGATACTGGTAAATAGCCTCACCAAGTACTGCAAGGTACTCCTCATTGTCAGCGAAGGCTTCCTCTAACTGCTCTGTGATAGCTCTTATATTTTCCTCACGCTTCTGCTTCTCATCTGTGAATACTGCCTCCTCCATCTGCTCAGGAGTAACAATTTTCTTGATATCCTCAAACATCTGCTCCGGAATAGCACAGCTCTCATACTCATGCTTTGGCTTGCCAATCTCATCACGGATCTGATCCATAAATGCGATAACTGTCTGGTTGATATCGTGGCACTTGTAGATTGCCTCAATCATCTGATCCTCAGGAATCTCATTGGCTCCTGCTTCAATCATGATGACCTTTTCCTTTGTAGAAGCAACTGTGAGCTGTAAATCGCCCTCATCCCACTGCTTCTGTGAAGGGTTTACGATAAACTCCCCATCAACAAGTCCCATCTGTGTCATGGCACATGGTCCGTCAAACGGAATATCTGATATATGAACAGCAAGAGCTGTACCGATCATTGCAACTATCTCAGGACGGCACTCAGGATCCACTGACATGACAAGGTTGTTTAATGTAACATCATTTCTGTAATCCTTTGGGAAAAGAGGTCTCATAGGACGGTCAATTACACGATCTGTAAGGATGGCGTTCTCAGATGCCTTTCCCTCACGCTTGTTAAAACCACCCGGAATTTTTCCTACAGAGTACATCTTCTCCTCGAACTCAACGCTGAGTGGGAAGAAATCCACACCGTCACGTGGCTTGTCAGATGCTGTAGCTGTTGAAAGGACTGTTGTATCACCATACTTGATAAAAACAGCTCCGTTTGCCTGAGCTGCTACTCTTCCGATATCTACAGTAAGAGTCCTGCCGGCAAGTTCCATTGAATAACTTTTGTACATATTAATTCTCCTTAAAAATTCTTTTGCAGAAGTGTATTCCTCTTCCGAAACTACTAAACAATACATGTATGCTCATGCACTCTTTAGTGGTCTCGGCTTACTTCTGCTTTTCAAAAAACAATAATAAAAACAATAATAGAGCGGAATAATAATTACTCCGCTCTAAAGAAAATACTATTTTCTGAGTCCTAAACGCTCGATAAGTGAACGATATCTCTCGATATCAATCTCCTTAAGGTATGCAAGTAATCCACGTCTCTGACCGATCATCTTTAACATTCCTCTTCTTGAGTGATGATCCTTTGGGTTCTGTTTGAAATGCTCAGTTAACTCTGCGATTCTTGCTGAAAGAATTGCAATCTGAACCTCTGGTGAACCTGTGTCATTTGGTGTTCTACCGTACTCTGCGATAATAGCCTGTTTCTTTTCCTTTGCGATCATTGTTGATCCTCCTTATATTATAATGCGCCCTGATAACTGTATGATGCTCAGCAATAGGTCGGAGTGTCCAACTACCGAACATGGGCAAAACCACACTTATGCAGTATAGCATAGTAAGCATTTGTTGTAAACTGTTTTTTTATTAATCCGGCAAATATCTTGCGACACAAATCGGATTTCTGTAATATGCATTTGAAACCTTGATTCCATCACGCTTGTTACTGGCATGTACAATCTGTCCGTTTCCGATATAAATTGCAACATGTGAGATACTCCTTCCACTTCCGTAGAAGAATAAATCTCCCGGCTTTGCTTCAGATGCACTGATTTTTGTGCCGTATGAAGGCTGTGCTCTTGATGAATGCGGTAATGAGATTCCATACTTTCCAAGAATTCTCATTGTGAAGCCTGAGCAGTCAACTCCCTTCTCAAGGCTTGTACCACCCCACACATATCTGTTTCCGACAAACTGTAACGCATACGATACAACAGATGCCCTTACATCTGATACGCCGTCACCATACTTCACCTGCTCTATTGTCTTTGCTGTAGGAAGTGCCTGTGCCAGTGTCACATAATCCTGTGATATATATCCTACCGAATCATCCACACTTATCTCAACCCAGCCGTCAGCGACAGAATTAACCGTGAATGCCTCTGAATTTCCAACCTGCGAAAGCACCGCAGCCTCTGTTGACTTCTCTGCACGCACATTCAGTGTTTCCGTATTTACTGTGGCAACCGTCTTAATCTCCTGTTCTGCAATAGCCTCTGCCTCATCTCCTGTCACAAGATACTGCTTGTTTACATATCCTGTCACCTTGCCTGATGTGACCTTGTACCATTCTCCGGCATCCTCAAGAAGCTCACAGGCATTGTGATTGGTAAGTATTCCTATTACCTCGCTGTCTGTCGAAGCTTCCTGTCTGATATTTAAGTTTCCGCTGCTGATAACCGACATACCAAGATTTGTGTAACCACAGGTCTGTGCGGCTGTCGGTGTCTGGGATGCCTCATTTGCCTGTTCTGTCTCCTGTGCAGTATTGCCAACCTGTGCACCCTGAGCAGATGCAGTAACAACATTGCTGTCGTTTTGCGCTACCGATACGTCAGCTCCATAATAAGTAAGAGCCGATGTACCCCCTGCTGTGAGAAGCTCTGTGGCATCTGCCGCCTCTGTCAGACCAAGGGCCACCCCCGCATTGACTGTTCTGTTTTCCTTTAATGATGTTCTGGCATCTACTGTGCTGCTTGAACTCATAGATACAGCACCTATAATAATAGCAAACGCTACAACGCCTGCTGCCTGTCCTAATTTTAATTTATTTTTCATATAGCCTCCAGTTCATGCTATCCATAATCCCATGTTTACGAGTATATCACAAATTGTTAAAATGTCAATATTTTTCCGTAATATTTCCGTAATATTTGTCATTTTTTCGTTATTTTGGGTAATTTCGCAAAAAAACAGCCACACTAGAATGTGTGACTGCCTGCATAATTGATTGTATAATTGATATCTGCACTCATCTGGCTCTTTAACGCTTCTATTGAATCAAACTTCATCTCAGGTCTTACGAACTTATGAAGCTCTACCATGATATCCTGTCCGTAAACATCCTGCCCAAAATCTATGATATATGTCTCTGCACCGATTGGATTTTTGCCCTCTATAGTAGGCTTGCATCCTATATTGGTTACACCAAGGTACCAGTTGTCCCTGACAAGAACTCTTGACATATACACTCCCTTTGGTGGAAGCAGCTTATCGTGCGGCACTGAAAGGTTGACTGTCGGAATGCCAATAGTCCTGCCCAGTGCTCTGCCATGCACTACTCTTCCTTTTATGAAAAAGGGATATCCCAGCAGTTCATTCGCCTTTTTAATATGTCCTGCCGCAATCTCCTCGCGGATATAGGTACTGCTTATATCCCTGTCTCCATCCTTTATCTTGTCAACCACAATAAGCTCGTATCCAAGCTCTCCTGCCATCGCAGAAAGCAGCTTGTGGTCTCCTGCCCTGTTGTGCCCGAAACGGAAATCATCTCCGACAATGATGCACTTGACATTAAGACTTTTAACTATCCATCTGACAAACGCATCCGCCTCCATAGTCATCACCTGTGGCACAAACGGACACTCTATCAGATAGTCAATACCTGATTTTTCAAACACATACTCTTTTTCATCGTTTGTGATTATAACCTTTGACTCAACGCCAAGTACCTCCGATTTGGGAGGAATGTCAAACGTAAATATGATGCGCTTGTAGCCATGCAGATTGCTCTGTTCAATTTGCTTTTCCATCAGAAATTCATGTCCTCGGTGAAGCCCGTCAAACTTTCCAAACGAGATGACGGACGGCTCCTTGACATGAAAATCCAGAGTTTTGCTTATATATTCCATAATATCTGTATACTATTCTATTCCATAAAAATCTTAACCGGCTTAAACTCACCGGTCTCATCAAGATACGAATACACACCGACAAATATGCCCTCATGATTGTATACTCTGTATCTTATATCAGAGTCAGCACTGTGTTTTAAATAATCCGTAAGCACTGCCGGAATTTTATTTCCATTTCTGACAAGCTTATCAGCATCTGAAGCAGTATGCACTGCCGGCAGATTTTCGAATACTCCGTCAACAGGCATCACCATATCAAAGCAGCCTTCGTCCACCTTTGACTGAATCTGCGAAAGTGTAAGTGCATGCTCTAAGTCAAAGCCTGCTACCCTTACTCTAAGCAGTGACTTCATACAGCCATGGCAGCCCAGCCTCTCTCCAATGTCATTGCACAGCGTCCTGATATATGTGCCCTTTGAACAGTGCACCGTCATCGTAACCTCAGGCAAATCAATGCTTTCAACCTTGATATCAAACACCTCGATATCCCTGGCTTTTCTCTCTATAACCTTGCCCTCCCTGGCAAGCTCATAGAGCTTTTTCCCATTGACCTTTAGAGCCGAATACATTGGCGGCACCTGCTTTTGTCTGCCAATAAACTGTGATATTGCATCATACACCGCCTGCTCAGCCACATTGACCTTAGCCTGATTTAAGACCTGCCCTGAAATATCCTGTGTATCTGTCTCCTGTCCTAAAAGCAGCACAGCTTTATAGACCTTATCCTTATCTGTCAAAAGGTCACACACTCTGGTTGCCTTTCCAAGGCAGACAGGAAGGACGCCTTGCGCATCAGGATCAAGTGTACCTGTATGACCAATCTTCTTCTGGTGGAATATGCCTCGAAGCTTTGCCACAACGTCAAAGCTTGTATAGCCCTTTTCCTTGTATACATTGATTATTCCATTAACCATCTGCCCAAGAATCTCTCCCTAAATATTGTCCTTAACTGCTGTAAGAATGCGCTCTGTCGCCACATCAAGCGGTCCTTCGATTGTAAATCCTGCGGCCTTTACATGTCCACCGCCGCCAAATACCGACGCAACCTTTGCCACATCATAATCACCGTTTACGCGCAGGCTGCCCTTGTAGGTACCATCCTCATTTTCGTAGAGAAATACAGCAACCTTTATATCCTTTGTCACGCGCAGCTGATTTACAATACCGTCGAGATGCTTTGGAAGCACATCGTACTTCTCCATCTCAGCGCGCGATACTGCAGACAATATAACATCACCATTCAGATACAAAGCAGCATTCAAAAGTGCCTGCCCCATAATCTTGTTCTGAGCAAATGTCTTTGTATAAAATGTATCATCGATTATCCTTGAATAATCAATGCCCATCTCCATCAGGGAGCCTGCTATATCCATAGTCTTTTTTGAAGTGCATGAATACTGGAACACGCCTGTATCATGCACCATGCCTGTGTAAATACACTCTGCTATCTGTATTGTGATGCGCTCCTTCGGCAGAAGTTCAAACACAAGCTCACAGGTTGAGCTCGCATCCGGAAAGATGTAATTTGCGTCTGCAAAGGCCCCGTTTGTAACATGATGATCTATGCAAAGTGTCCTTTTTGCAGACTCAAAATACTTAGCTGCACTTCCCAGTCTGCCTGTGTCACTGCAGTCACATGCTATGAACAGATCGTATACTGTATCATCCGCATAGCCGCTGTCAATCTCATCTGCTCTTTGCATGAACTTAAAGATGTTTGGGCTTGGCTCTAAATAAAGCCTTGCCTTTGTATCAGGATAATAATCCTTTATGTAGTTGTATACAGCAAGTGTTGAGCCGACACAGTCGCCGTCCGGTCTCACATGTCCGGAAACGGCAACTGATTGTGCATCCTTTAAAATAGAATCAATCTCTGTCATAATCAATCCTCTTTGTTAATCCTCTTTGAGATTTTTTGTTACTTCATCAATCTTTTTAGACATCTCAACACCATACTCTATAGACTGGTCTATGATAAATGTAATGGCAGGTGTATTTCTTAAATTGATGTTCTTTGCGAGAGTTCTGCGTATATATCCCTCCGCTGACTTAAGTCCTGCAAGTGTATCAGCCTGTGATTTCTTGTCACCAAGCACACTGATATAAGCCTTTGCTGTCTTTAAATCAGGTGCCACCTCGACAGCAACAACACTTGTCATGGGATTGATACGCGGATCCTTTATCTCACCGCGTATGATATTTGACAGTTCACGCATTACCTCTTCGTTGATACGAATATTTTTTATGCTGTTCTTTCTCATATAATCCCGCTTTCTTTTTATATTAAACCGTAACTATCCGAATAGCTGCATTAATTCAAGATGACCAATATATGATTATCTCGGAACCTCTACCATCTTGTAAGCTTCAACTATATCGAATTCCTGAATATCATTAAATCCGTCAAATACAAGACCACACTCATAGCCTGTCTTGACCTCCTTGACGTCATCCTTGAATCTCTTGAGTGAAGCAAGGTCTCCCTCGAATATCTGCTCACCCTCTCTGCTAATTCTGACACGGCAGCCTCTCTCCATAAATCCGTCAAGCACATATGAACCTGCAATGTTTCCAACGCCTGAAGCCTTGAAAATCTGTCTGATTTCCGCATGTCCGATAACCTTCTCCTCAAATACAGGATCAAGCATACCCTTCATGGCAGCAGATACATCCTCGATTGCATTGTAGATGACCTTGTAAAGTCTGATATCTACGCCCTCACGGTCTGCTGTAGCCTTGGCAACAGGATCCGGTCTGACGTTAAAGCCAATGATGATTGCATTTGATGCTGATGCAAGGATAACATCTGACTCGTTGATGGCACCAACGCCGCCATGGATGACCTTGACCACAACCTCCTCATTTGAAAGCTTGACAAGACTCTGCTTAACAGCCTCAACTGAACCCTGTACATCTGCCTTTACGATGATATCAAGCTCCTTCATGTTGCCGGACTGAATCTGTGAGAACAGATCATCAAGTGACATCTTTGCCTTTGTATCCTCAATGAGCTTATTCTTCTCCTCTGAAATATATGTGTCAGAGAATGCCTTTGCCTCCTTCTCTGAATCACATGCCACAAATGTCTCACCTGCTGAAGGCACACTGTTGAGTCCAAGTATCTCTACAGGTGTAGAAGGCTTAGCCTCCTTTACTCTGCGGCCCTTGTCATCAATCATGGCTCTTACCTTACCATAGCTGCTTCCGCATGCGATAGGATCTCCGACATGGAGTGTTCCTTTTTGTACAAGCACTGTGGCAACCGCACCACGGCCCTTGTCAAGCTGCGCCTCGATTACGAGACCTCTTGCGTTTCTATCAGGATTAGCCTTGAGCTCGAGCACCTCTGCTGTGAGAAGAATCATCTCAAGGAGATTGTCGATACCCTCCTTAGTATGTGCAGATACAGGACAGAATATTGTGCTTCCACCCCAATCCTCCGGGATAAGCTCATACTCTGAGAGCTCCTGCTTAACCTTGTCGATATTGGCACTTGGCTTATCTATCTTGTTGACTGCAACGATAATCTCAACACCTGCTGCCTTTGCATGGTTTATTGCCTCAACAGTCTGCGGCATTACACCATCATCTGCAGCAACAACAAGGATTGCGATATCAGTAGAGTTTGCACCACGCATACGCATTGCTGTAAATGCCTCATGTCCCGGTGTATCAAGGAATGTGATGTTCTGGCCATTGATTGATACAACAGATGCACCAATGTGCTGTGTAATACCACCTGCCTCACGGTCTGTAACACGTGTCTGTCTGATGGCATCAAGCAGTGATGTCTTACCATGATCTACGTGACCCATTACGCAGACTACAGGTGGACGAGGAACCATCTTGCTCTCATCCTCTTCATCCTCCTTGAGAAGCTCTGCAATCACATCGACCTTCTCCTCTTCCTCACATATGAAATTGAACTCTAAAGCAATCTCCTCAGCGGCTGCAAAATCAACTTCAGAGTTAACTGTTACCATCTCGCCCTTCATGAAAAGCTTCTTTACAATGGCTGAAGGCTGAACCTTCATCTTATCAGCTAAATCCCTTATTGTAATCTTCTCCGGAAGAGAAATTGTCTTAATCTCGTTCTCATCCTCTTTTGGCTGTGCCTTCGGCTGCTGTGGCTTTTTCTTACCGCCGTGCTTCTCGAGATTGATGTAATTCTCCTGCTTCTTTCCGAGCTTATCCTGCTTCTGGCTCTGATTGTGATTATGCTTATTCTTTCTATCGTTGCCTCTGTCGCGGCTCTCCTTTCCTCTTACATCATCAGGAGCTGCAACTGCAACTGTTTCTTTTCTGAAACGATTTCTGTCATCACCTCTGCTGCCTGTTCTATCGTTATTTCTGTCATTGCTCCTGCTTCTGTCATTGCTTCTGCTTCTGTCATTATTTCTGTCAAAGCTTCTGCCACCCTCTGCAGGACGTCTGGCGTCATTTCTGAAGCCTCGGTTATTGTCTCTATTATTGTCTCTGCTGTTATCTCGGTTATTGTTGTCGCGATTGTTTGTTCTTCTATCGCTGTTTCTGTCCGTATTTCTGCTTCTGTCGGCATTTCTGTCAGTGTTTCTGTTGTTGATTTTCTCGCCATTGTCCTGACGTCTGTCGCTTCTTCTATCAGCGTCAGCCTGACGTGCCGGACGCGAATTGGCTGCCTTCATATCTGCATACGGATCCGCTGTACGCTCACTTATAGGGCGCATAGCTCTCTCTCCGACCGGTCTTGGCTTAATAATGCTGTGCTGCTCAGGACGTGATGACTGATTATCGCGTCTTCCATTGCCATTCCTGCGCTGCGAACTGTTATTTCCATTATTTCCGCTGCCGTTTCCACCATTTGTTTTCCTACCCTGCTTACTGTACTGGGCATTGAAAACTGCTGTGATGCTTGCCTTTTTCTTTGGTCTGTCGGCTGCCTTAGCCTCATCCTTTTTAGGTTCTTCCTTTTTAGGTTCTTCCTTCTTAGGTGCATCTTTTTTTACTTCTGTTTTCGCGTACTTCTTTCGTACAATTTGCTGTGCCTCATCCTCAAGACCGCTCTGCACATTTTTGACAGCAAACTGTGTGCCGTTTAATGTGTCTATGACTTCCTGCGACTTTATATTTAATTCTTTTGCAAGTTCATGAACTCTCATTTTTGCCATATATCTATTTTCCTCCATTATTCAGTTTTATTCGACTGCAGCTTTTTTATCACTGCATTTGCAAGGTTTTCATCCGTTACTGCAAGGGAAGCACGAAACTCTTTGCCTATTGCATTCCCTAACCCCACCTTGTCACTATAAAAATAAATCGGAACCTCATAGAAAGCAGTCATATCCGAAAAATGCTTCTTTGTGTTGTCTGATGAATCATCTGCAACTATCACTAAAAATGCCTTTCCTGTCTTTACAGCTTTCTCTGTCGAAAACTCTCCGCTAACCACATTGCCTGACTTTGCTGCTAATCCCAGCATAGAAAGTACTCTATCTGTCAATTTGGTTCATCTCCTTTTCAAGCTCCTCATATACCTGTTCTGATACACTAACGCCAAGGGATCGCTCAAGTGCCTTTGTCTTTTTAGCCTTTTTAAAGCATTCAAGACTCTTACATATATAAGCTCCCCTGCCGTTTTTCTTGCCGGTGTCATCGAGAATTATGTCGCCCTCCGCAGTCTTTACCACGCGAATAAGCGACTTCTTTTCCTTCATCTCCTGACAGCCTACACATTTGCGCATTGGAATCTTTTTATTTGCCATTACTGCTCATCACCACTATCTGCCGCATCATTTTCTGTACCTGCTGCTTCGTTCTCGTCAGCCTCTGTATCTAAAGCCTCTGTCTGTACATCTGCCTGTTCTGTATCAGCTAATCTCTCGTTCTCAGCAAGCTCCTCATCCGAATAATCATAATCGTCATCATAATCATCCTCTTCATAGTCATTCTCATAATCCATGAAGTCCCCTGACTCTCTGGCCTGTGTCTCGCTCTTGATATCAATCTTGAAGCCTGTAAGTCTTGCTGCCAGTCTTGCATTCTGTCCTTCCTTACCGATTGCAAGTGAAAGCTGATAATCCGGAACAACAACCTTTGCTGATTTCTCATCTGCATCTGCGATAACAGAGATAACCTTTGCAGGGCTAAGTGCGTTCTGGATAAGTATTGCCGGATTCTCATCCCATGTGATGATATCGATTTTCTCACCGCGAAGCTCATTTACGATAGCATTTACTCTGGCACCATTCATACCTACACATGCTCCTACAGGGTCTACGTTTGGATCATTTGACCATACTGCAATCTTTGTTCTGCTTCCGGCCTCACGTGAAATAGCCTTTATCTCAACTATGCCCTCTTTAACCTCTGTAACCTCTGACTCGAAAAGCCTCTTCACAAGCTCAGGATGTGTTCTTGAAACAAGAATCTTTGGTCCCTTTGATGTAGACTTAACCTCAAGGATATATACCTTGATACGCTCTGTAGGCTTGAATACCTCACCCTTTATCTGCTCACTCTCAGTCAGAAGTGCATCTGCCTTACCTAAGTTGATGCTGACATTCTTTCCGATGTATCTTTGAACAACACCTGTCACAACATCCTTTTCCTTGCTGTTGTACTCGTCAAATATTACCTTTCTCTCCTCCTCGCGGATTTTCTGAAGGATAACATTCTTTGCGTTCTGTGTAGCGATACGTCCGAATTCCTTTGACTTAACCTCAACTCTCACGATATCTCCAAGCTGATAGTTACCGTTTACCTTGTGCGCATCTGCTAAGGAAATCTCCTCAACCGGATCCTCAACCGTATCTACAACCGTCTTCTCCTGGTAGCATGAGAAAGCACATGTCTCAGGATCTATTTCTACCTTTACATTGTCTGATTTACCAAAATGGTTCTTACAGGCAGTCACAAGAGAGTTCTCAATTGCCTCAAGTAAAGTTTCTTTACTGATGTTTTTCTCCTGCTCTAATATATTTAACGCTTCTAATAACTCATTGCTCATTATTTTTTCCTCCTATTTGTGTTATCGTGCGCTTTAATTAAAAATCCAATGCCTGACGTATAAGCGCAATGTCACTCTTATTGAATGTAGTCTCATTGCCGTCTTCATCGGTTATTGTCACTGTATCCTTATCATAGGCTTTAAGCAGACCATAAAATTCCTTTGATTTGTTGATAGCCCTGTATGTGCGAATCTCTATCTCCTTATTCATATTGCGCACATAGTCCTTTTCCTTCTTGAGAGGTCTTCCAAGCCCCGGCGAGCTGACCTCGAAGGTGTACGAATCAGGAATATAGTCCTCTCTGTCGAGAATCTCATTCATCTGCCTTGCAACCACTTCACAGTCATCAACAGTTATGCCACCCTCCTTATCGATATATGCTCTCAGGTAGTTCATACCGCCTTCCTTAACATACTCGACATCAACAAGCTCAAAATTCATGCTGTCAAGAATTGGTTGTATAAAATTCTCCGTCTTTGCCTCATATACACTTGCCTTTGACATTTTATCACCTCTCTTTTTTATATTTGTAACTATTCAGAATTGTTCCAAGTGGTTCTGAATAGCTACCTGATGTTTATAAACGTGAATTGAGAGAGGACTTTTGCCCTCTCTCAATCTAGTCAACGTTGTTATCATAGGTATAATAGCACTATCAGAAAAAAAAATCAAGTTTTTTTAAAAAAGTACTTGCTTTTTTTGAAACTCCATGATAGTATAATACACGGTTCGTTGGTCAAGCGGTTAAGACGCCGCCCTCTCACGGCGGAAACACGGGTTCGATTCCCGTACGGACTGCTCACTGATATTTATTTAATTAAATACAGCCCAACCCGAAAGCATCGCATTTATGCGATGTTTTTTTATTGTTAGATTGTTGCTGACGCCGGACGCACCCGCAGCAGTAAAATACACCTTGCATGCGCTAACGCTACGCTGTCAAGATACTGTACGAATTATGCTTTTTAGGCTCACTTTGCTTGTTCTACAGTATCTAAACAGCTTCGCTAGTCACGCATGCAAGGTGTATTTTACTGCTGCGGGTGCGTCCGGCGTCTATCCACGCTATGATAAATAAACGTTTCATATTTTATATTAATATCATGTAAAATGCCCGGAGTACACTCTGTGATGCACAATACCCCGCATAAGCGACTAGCGGTGCTGTTTAGATACTGTAGAATTATGCTTCACAAATAGAAATGCCCCACCATGGACGGTGGGGCAAGGCGTTACGCACCACGGACGGTGCGTAAAAGCCGGTTTCGTCATTCTGTGAAACTCTATATGCATAATTCATACAGCATCTTAACTGCAAAGCGTTAGCGCATGCGAGGTATTGCGTGTCACAGAGTGTACTCTGGGCGCCAATATTTCTGATAATTAATCATCATATCCGTTAGGATTGTTCTTCTGCCATCTCCATGAGTCGGCACACATCTCCTTAATACCATACTGTGCTTCCCAGCCGAGCTCTCTCTTGGCCTTTGATGGATCACAGTAGCATGTAGCAATATCGCCAGGTCTTCTAGGCTTTATTGTATAAGGAATCTTAACACCTGTTGCAGCCTCGAAATTCTTTACGATATCAAGCACACTGTAGCCGTGTCCTGTTCCAAGATTGTAGATGCAAAGACCTGCATTCTCCTCAATTTTCTTTAAAGCCTTGACATGTCCAACCGCAAGGTCAACTACATGGATGTAATCTCTCACACCTGTTCCGTCAGGAGTATCATAGTCATCTCCGAATACTCCAAGCTCTTTGAGCTTGCCTACTGCCACCTGTGTGATATAAGGCATGAGGTTGTTTGGAATACCGTTTGGATTCTCACCCATTGTACCACTCTTATGAGCTCCGATTGGATTGAAGTAACGAAGAAGAATAACGTTCCACTCATTATCTGCCTTATAGATGTCCATAAGTATCTGCTCAAGCATAGACTTTGTCCAGCCGTATGGGTTTGTACACTGTCCCTTTGGACACTCCTCTGTGATAGGAATCTGTGCAGGATCTCCGTATACTGTAGCTGATGAAGAGAAAATGATGCTCTTGCAGCCATTCTGTCTCATCACATCAACAAGTGTAAGTGTTCCTGCAATATTATTGTTATAGTACTCCCAAGGCTTTGCCACAGACTCTCCTACTGCTTTGAGTCCTGCAAAGTGAATACAGCTATCTATCTTTTCTTCCTTAAAAATCTTATTTAAGATGTCTCTGTCAAGGATATCTCCCTTATAGAACTTTACTTCTTTGCCTGTAAGAGCCTTAACTCTGTCAAGTGACTTCTCAGAAGAATTTGAAAGATTGTCAAGTACTACAACATCGTAGCCTGCATCAAGAAGCTCCACACATGTGTGGCTTCCGATATATCCGGCTCCACCAGTAACTAAAATTGCCATAATAAATATCTCCTTTTCATTTTTGTTAAATTTATTGTAGCGCATTTGCTCATTTTTGTATAGAATAAAATGTAGAAGAAATATGTAAAAATGTTGTAAAGGTAGGCAATATGAATAATAAATACAAAAATTCCTATATCGTAAAAGAAAAAGAGCTTGTATCTCTGTCCGTATATAACGTAGGCTTCCAGAGCTGTGATAGCCTGTATCAGTGGGGTCCCGGTATCAGAGACCATTATCTGATTCACTATATCATAAGCGGTAAAGGCCGCTACACTGTAAATGGCAGTGTTCACACATTAACTCCCGGTGATGCGTTTCTCGTATATCCAAATACCGAAGTGATTTATCAGGCTGATGCGCAAGATCCTTGGGAATATACCTGGGTAGGCTTTACCGGCAGCGATGCTGCAACCATTTTAAGAGCCACTGATTTCACAAAAGCGCATCCATACATACACAGTGTATCAAACGGAAACGAAATCAAAAGACAGCTCATGCATATATACGACGCCAGAGGCACAGAATTTGAAAATGCACTCGAAATGACCGGGCGACTCTACACCACCCTCGCTCTTTTTGTCAGCGCCGCCACATCAAAACCACCGCAAAACAGTGCAAACTCCTATGTACAAAAGGGCATCGAATACATCTCCGCCAACTATTCATACCCTATCACCGTTGAGGACATTGCATCATATATAGGCTTAAGCCGAAGTCACCTGTTCCGTTCATTCCAGAGCATCCTCGGTGTATCTCCAAAGGAATATCTGACCGATTTCAGAATCAAACAGGCATGCTATCTGCTTAAACACTCCTCATTGTCCATCACAGCAATTGCAGGCTCTATAGGGTTTGATAACAGCCTTTATTTTTCAAAGACCTTTCATAAAATAAAAGGCCTTTCGCCTAAGGAGTATCGCAGTAAATACAAAAAAGCTCAAGAATAAAAAAGCTGCCGGGCTTCATGTGAAGCCCGGCAGCTTTTTTCATATATCTCTTTATGCTAAACTAAGCAAGCTTAGATTTAGCAACCTCTACTAATTTAGCAAATCCTGCTGCATCTGTAACAGCCATATCAGCTAATACCTTACGGTTAAGGTCAACGTTTGCTAACTTTAAGCCGTGCATGAACTGGCTGTATGAAAGTCCGTTGAGACGAGCTGCTGCGTTGATACGAGCAATCCATAACTGACGGAACTGTCTCTTTCTCTCTTTACGTCCAGCGTATGAGCTTGTAAGTGCTCTCATAACTGACTGCTTTGCTACTCTATACTGCTTAGATCTAGCGCCTCTATAACCCTTTGCTAACTTTAATGTTCTGTTATGTCTTTTCTTAGCGCCTAAACCGCCTTTAACTCTTGCCATTTGTTGATTCCTCCTTAACTAATACTACCGATTACATGTATGGTAAAATCTTCTTCATATTCTTAACATTTGTCTCATCTGTCATTGTTGCTTTTCTGAGATTTCTCTTTGTCTTTGTTGTTTTCTTAGTTAAGATATGTCTCTTGTAGGCTTTATTTCTTTTTAACTTTCCTGTTCCTGTAACTTTGAAACGTTTTGCAGCTGCTCTGCTTGTTTTCATTTTTGGCATTGTGTGTTCCTCCTTAAATTGTTATCTCTTTTCTGCCAGCACCATACCGATGCTTCTTCCTTCAACCTTTGGTGCTTTCTCCACTACCGCTACATCTGAAAGATTCTCCGCTATATCATCAAGGATATGTTTGCTTGCATTCATATGAGCCATCTCACGTCCTCTGAATCTGAGTGTGATCTTTACCTTATTTCCTTTTGCAAGAAATTTCTTTGCAGCATTCATCTTGGTATTCAAGTCGTTAGCCTCAATGTTAGGTGAGAGACGAATCTCTTTCAATTCAACGGTCTTCTGCTTTTTCTTTGCATCCTTTTCCTTACGGGCCTGCTCATAACGATACTTACCATAATCAATCACCTTACATACAGGTGGCTTTGCATTTGGTGCTATCTTTACTAAATCAAGTCCTGCCTCGTCTGCAATCTTTTGAGCTTCTCTTGAAGAAACAATTCCTAACTGCTCTCCATCCGCTCCAATCAGTCGAACTTCTCTGTCTCTGATCTGTTCATTAATCATTAATTCGCTAATGGTCTTGTACCTCCATAAAAAATAGTGGATAGGCAGACTATCCACTATACAATCTTCAACACAAATGTTTGAAAATATTAACGCTAAGTCGCGCCATTGCGCTTAGGTGAGAGTGGATACTCTACTTTGTTTTCATACAACTACTAGAATATAGCACAGACAATTTCTGTTGTCAACACTTTTATCTAAATTTCTATAATCTGAAATGTCAAGCATTAATTGCAAATTTTTTTCAAAAATTTTTAGTGCGTATTTTACCACAAATATGCACTTTCATATACACCATATTTGTTTTTGTCCCACGACTCCTAATCCGCCTGTAACAGCCGGATTTTTTTAATGATATTTAATTCTCCATGGTTAAATGATAAGTCTCATTTCTTCCTCATACAGCTCCTGTGATGACCTTCCGCCAAACATTGGTCTCGGATAATTATTAAGCCAGTCCTCTACCTTCTGTATGTCTTTTTTAGTCTTTCTGTCAAAGTTCGTTCCCTTTGGTATGTGCCTCCTTATCATCCTGTTCTGATTCTCGTTTGAGCCTCGCTCAGCACTGCAGTAAGGATGGCAGTAATAAACTTCTGTACGTTTCTTTCCTTTTTTATCTTTTTTCTCAATCCCCTCACAGTCGGCAAATTCAGTTCCATTGTCTACTGTTATTGTTTTAAATATATCAGAGAAAAGCCTGCCCCACTTGCGTTCAAGGCTGTTTATACACTTCACCACTGATGCAGCTGTGTGATCCTTTACCTTGAATATCTTCTCATACCTCGTTTTACGCTCAGTCAATACAACAAGTGCATTCTTTGACTTTCCCTGCTGTCCCATAACAGAGTCCATCTCCCAATGTCCGAATTCCTCACGCGTATCGATATCAACCGGTCTATGTTCAATGCTTGTTCCTGCAGCGGCTCTCTTTGCTTTTCTATGTATCTTATGGTAGCTTTTTCTTTTCCTCTTTATAGCCAGATTGTCTGCTGTCACCCTCATGAATATGCCGTCATATATGTACTTGTACAAGGTCTGCTTTGTTATAGTCACGCTGAAATTAAGGTTTTTCCTTTTTATATCCAAAAGCGCTGCTTCCGGACTATATCCATCATCTGCTATCTTTTCTTCAATATAATTGGCAAGTTCAATGTCTTTGCCTATCTTAAGGACAGGTCCTTTTGCCTTAAGGTTTTCCTGGTATTTTTTTTCTGCTATGTCTGCACTGTACCTTTCTGTCTCTGTCCAGTCAGAATTCCTGTGCATGTATCTTCCACGCTTCAGTTCCCTGTATATCGTGCTAACATTCACCCTCAGCGTATCAGCCATATCCTTCGCCTTTTCCCCACTGAGATACATCTTCTCAATTTTACGGCGGTCGGTTATTGTCAGCTGCCTGAAAATTCTTCCCATAGTTTTGATGCCTCCTTTGCATTTTTGTGTTAGAAGTATACCTTAAACCTCATAGTATTCCTATATGCATACTACACAATATTATCTGTTTGGTATATTTCATAAGTTACAAAAATAATATATCATCATAATTCCACGGCATCCGGTAAATGTTACACTCTGATGGACAATTGATTTTTTAAAGGCAAAGTGATATACTACTAATAATTTCTACTAGTGTAGATTAAAAAATCTCTTTGCTTATTAAACTTATTTTAAAAACGGAGGGATATATGATGAAATTTATTGAATTATCAGAGCAAGAAAGAAAAGCAGTAAAAGAAGCATTAGAATACATAGGCTACTTTGACGTAGCAGAAAGCCCGGAAATGCTCCAAGAATGGCTTGATGATGGAACTATAAGCATTGGCGCCGGCAGAAGCGGACGCGATGCCGTGTGGATTATTACAGAGTCGCACGAATCGGCGGTCTATATTGATACGCTAGAGCCTTTAAGCCAAGAAGAAATTACAAAAGAATTTCTTTAAAAAGGGGGAAAAATGCAAAAAGTTAAAAAAGCAGCCGCACAGCTAGACAGCCGGGCGGCTGTCTCTGTATTGAATAATTTAAAAAATAATCAAATTGTGATTGAAAACTACGAAATTTTTTGCGAGCTTTACGAAAAAGCAATTATTTGCAAGGACTGTAGTCTTGCGCCGCTCTTTTCTGACGGCTCGCTCATTGTAAAACAAAAAATTAATGATGATTGTATTGACCTTATAATTAATTTTTCCGTGAATTTCACCGAAAAAGGCTCTGTTTTGGCAGATTTAGAATGCTTAAGGCTAGATTTTTTTGCCCAAAATGGGTTCAGTGAAGATGATACAGCGCCGACAATTAAGGCGATTGAAAATAGACAACAGCAATTTAAATATATTGGTAAAATAAAAATCGAATATAGTCTGGAATTAGATAATATCATAGAGTGGGAAAACTCTTTAACTAGCGTTCTAGTGCGTCGCGGATATGCGAACCCAATCGAATATCTAAATGCACAAAGCGACGTTGAAGAGATTCGCGCGAATCTAAAGGCTTGTATAGATTTATTTAAAGGGGTATTGATTTGCGCGGATTATCTGCTCAAGCACCCGGAAGAGAAGCACAAAGAAAGACACACAAGAAGCCACAATGGGAACAATCCAAGCAACAAGAGTTTTCAAAAGCAGACTGATAGTGTTCAGGTTATTTCTTTGAATTCTTTACGATTTAAAACAGCTAATAAAAAAATAGCAAATGTGCTAAAAAGCAAAAAAATCCACCGAATAGCAGAAGGCTGGAGCGTCCGGGGACATTACAGGCATTATAAGAGCGGGAAAGTAATTTTTATTGAAAGCTTTGAAAAAGGTAAAAACCGCAGTCAAGCATCACAGAAAAAAACAAAATATCAGCTTTAGAGCAGTAAAGTGCCTGTCTTTTCACAAGCACTCTTCCGCTCTTTGAACTGCTTGAGCGTGAGCGCGTTCCCTTGGTGGCCGCGCTCATTTTTATATCTCCAATAAAAACAAATTGTTTATTTGTTACGACATAACTATAAATTCTAAAGCCCCGGTTTATTCTGTTTTACATCCTGTTTATTTTCCATGGTTTTTGCCCTTTGGAATATCTCTGAGGTTGTCTGTCCCGTCAGATCAGCCCACCGGCCCATGCACTCATTATAATGTTCAAGTGCCTCTGTCACATTATCAGATTTATAAGATGCATACAGATATGGCGGCTGTGGAACTCCGTCCTTGAATACCTGCATGACTATCTGCTGACGGATAAGCAGTGGACCGGTTCTCATGTGCTCCATGCCGTTCAGCTCATTCTGAAAGCGTGCAAATATCTTGTCATTTCCATTTTCAATTGTAAAACACTGCGCCCTTATATATTTACCGACTATAATGGGATTATCAATATTCAGTTTTGTGTTTTTAATGGCAAAACGTACACCATCCCTGTTTTTCTCAGAAAAGTAATTAGGCATCAATGTAATAACATCCGCACTGCTGTACATGGGTTCTTCATCTTCCTGCATTTCAGCAGCATCTTCCACTCCATCAATGCCTTTGTTTTCATCCTTGCTTGTTTTTGGCTTATGTATCTGACCTACATATGTAATTGCCTTGTCAAGATATGACATTTTAATTTCATCTGGATCATTTTCAACGTAATTTTCACGAACGCTCCTCAGGTACTGTAAATACTCTTCCCTGTCTTCAGTTCCCGAATATATCCCATCCAGGCGTTTTCTGTCAACAGCAACTCCTGCCATATTTAATGTCTGCATTACATCATCTTCAGTCGGACTTAACACCAGACTTTCAGGATACGCTTCAATAAGCTTTTCAACGGCCGCCTTTACAGTCTCATTATCCCTCATGGCCGGATAAGAATTCAGTGATGGCACATCTATTATTTTTCCCATTACAATATCTACCTGCTCATCTTCAATACTGTCCGTTCCACTAACATGGTAATTAATTCCGATTGCTGGGATTCCGTGAAGTCTTGCCGGGTCAATCTGATTAAATTTTTCCATTGCTTCCTCAATAGTTGAAATATTGTCAATGTAAGTTCCTATGCCGTGGAACTCGCTGCTTTCTGCAACAGTGAATGTAATGACTGCATTGACAGTCTTTTTTTCAGCCTCTTCGGCTTTCTTCTGTTCTTCCTGAATTGCCTGCATATTCACCTCTTCCTGTGCCTTAATGATTTTATCATATTCCAATAACACCCTATCCTCTATTTTCCGCTGTATCGCAGCTGTAACACCATACACGGTATCCCGGTACTGTCCCTGTGTCTGATACTGTGGCATCTGTACAAACCGTCCCTTTCTGCCTTCCTTTATTACTATGCCGTTAACTGTCATTCCATACATTTTGACCGATGCAATGCCTAATTTCTGCACTACAGAGTCTGTTTTCTGGTTAAGCGGCGTAATTCTGACATCATCTATATTTACATCCGGTACACTTTCTGCAAAAAGCTTTTCTTTTGTGACATCAAGTACCACTCTGTCTATCTCATTCCTGACCTCCCTGTCATGCGGATATACCACCCCTGAATACTTGTCTCCATCTTTTCTCTGAGGATAAGATACAAACATCATTTCTTTGCCGGACTTATCGTCAAACCATTTTCTGACTGAGACCGGAAATTTAAAAATCCCTTCTATTTCTACCCATCCGGTAGCAACGGTAGATGTGTTCTTAATTGAATCAAAATCCACCCTCATATTAGCCTTTATGTTCATTATCTGTCATCTCCATTCCTTTTATTGTCAATTACATAAGCCCTTCTTAAATTGTCCATGTCATCTGTAGGTGCAAGAAAAATATTTATCATCTGCTCTTCATCCAGGCCGTCATCCATCGCATTTGAAATTATTTCTTTTTCTATTTCCTTCAGTTTGTCCCAGTATCTGCCACACAGATCTGCAAATGTATCTCCTGTCCATCCCGTCTTGTCTGTTTCTTCAGCCTTCTTAATAAGCTCTTCCGTATCAACATCATGAAGAAGTGCAAGACCTTTTATCTGCTCCACTTCCTCCTCTGACTCTTTTACGGCCTGTCTGTATAGCTCTGCTATCTCATCCACAGACCTTTTTCTGGCTGAATCAAATGACAGGTATAAAAGGTCACGCTCATCAACCTCGCATGAATATATGGTTCTGTCAGTCTTGGCCATGACCTTCAGCCGTTCAATTTCTTCCCTATCTGTAACGAAATCCAGACATTTATCTCGGGAAAGGGTTATATACCTGAAATTCTTTGCATCATATATGGTACGCACCGGATGTTCGTAATCACCAAGCGCCATAGCAGCACTGTATCTGTCTTTCAGCCAGTCAGCTGCCGTAAAACCGTATTCCGGCTTGTCAAAAGGTATTGCCTTGGTATCATATATCGGCGGTCTCGACTCTAAAAAAATAATGCACTCTGTCGGCGGCATTCTTCTTACCTGCCCTGGTGTCATCAGCTTTAATTCCGCTTTTGAATATGACAAATCCGAACTTGAATTAACCCCGAATGACATTCTGTCATCCCTTTTGTCTGCGGTGGCATTGCCAAGCGTTTCTGATATATACTCATGTGTACTTTTTGCCTGTGGTCCGGAACCCAGAAATACAACTGCCGCCATGTTGTCCATCATGATTTCCCACTTCTCGTTCGGATAAATTGCCTTGGCCTGTGCTATGGACTGCAGTATCGGCACCATGCTGATATTTCGGCTTCGTATTACTCCAAGCAGCTTCTCTGTATCTGCCGGGCGCGCACCTGCATAGAACTCATCCATCCATACCTGTACTTCATACGGCAGTGGCCCTTTGATTTCATCGTCTGACAGACGGATAAGTGTATCAAACATCTGCGTATAAAACATGGATGTTATCCATGTGTATGTATTAACATTATCCGGCATAACGAGAAATACAACAGTTGGCTGCTGTCCTATTGTGCGGATATCAATGTCGTTTCCAGAAAATATTCTTTTTACCTCAGCTGTCTCGCATATATTAAGCATTGCAGAAATCATAAGCGAAACGCTGCCCTCAGTCTCCGAAGCTTTTCCCTGGAACTTCTTAAATGCCCTTACCGGAGGATAGTTTGCATCATGCTCTGATTCACACTTTTCCATAAGGTCAGCCAGCGCATTTGACTCTTCCCCTGTAATATCTGTTGTTTTGACATTTTCCATTGCAAGAAGACTAATTACGTCATTGAACGTTGCTTTCCTGTTGTTATCCCTTGCATCCAGCCACGCATAATAAAACACAGCCTGCATCTTTAAATCCACCGCGTCATCCCAGAACGGGTCAGCAGCGGAGTTTTCTTTTGCTGGTCTGACAGCATCATGCCAGCTTTTTATAATTCTCAGCATGTCCGCTTCTGTCTGAATCCACTCAAACGGATTGTACCTGTCCGACTGCTCCGGGTTTTTGAAGTTAAGCGAGTATATCTGATAACCATTTTTTTCAAAAATTTTTCCAAGCTTTCTCTGTGTGTCTCCTTTTACATCAAGAACCACATAGCTTGAACCCATCTGTAGCAGATTCTGATGCATTATAGATGTTGTTTTGAATGAGCCTGATGAACCGACAATCATCATGTTGTTGTTTGAAAGCTTTCCCCTTATGCTTACCTTTACATTTTCTGACAGTATCCTGTTATATTTATCGTCACTGTCTTTAAGCTCCCTGCTTGCCTTTACCGGGTCAAGCCAGTCTTCGTCACCATGCTCCATCTCGCTGTGGAAGTTCCTGTAATGAATCATGTAATAATTCACAAAGAAAAACCATGCTATGAAGCCTATCCCCACCCAAGCTGGCGATTTGCTGTTTGCTGCTTTAATCGGATGTGTAAATGCCCACAAAAGCTGCGCATTGTAGTCACCTTTCAGCTCTTTAGGTGCCACATACACTCCCGATATCAGGTATCCTAGTATCAGGAATACTATAAGCATCAGAGCAAATGCGAGCCATGGTGTTTTCTTCTTTACATATCTTGTTCCGTAATTTGCCATATTTCCTCCAATAAATCTAATGTGCCGGATTCCGGTACCTTGGATTAAAATATTATACCTTCGGGTTTAATATCTTACTGTTATTCACATTCGGAGCTTTCGGCCTGAGATTCTTTGCATATGCCATGTTCCTTGTGACATTCTCATACTGCTTATGAATATTCTCATAGCTTGCAGTTTTTACATTTCCATTCTCTGCAACCATCGAGGGCTTGTTTTTAGGAATAAATCCCACATAAGTTCTGCCCTCATCTGCCACAAATACATTTTCAACCGGAAGTATGAGATGCTTTTCATTTTCTCCGTATGTGCCCGGGATACGTGATACAAAATACCCTTTTTCACGCATCTTTTTTGATACAGACGTGAAAGCCATATTATCAACCAGCGTCTCCCTGTTTATCGTGACCATTTCATAGTTGCCGTCTTTCTTAAGTCTTGCGAACTCCTCACTGTCGTCCTTCTGCATTACATTTACTTTAGGTCCGGGCACTTCATGCTCCTCAAATTCACTGTTTACTTTCTGATATTCCAAAGAAGCATTGTTTATATATTCATCTTCATTTACCGCTGCCGTGTCCATATATGATTCATTATCCATTTCATATATGTTTCCGGGCTGTTTTTCCTGTTTCAGCATGTCCTCCCGGTACATTTTTATCCATATTTCAAACTTGTTTCTGTCTGCGTTTGCAACTGCTATCTGGCTGTTGTCATTTCCTACCTTAAGGTCGGGAAGAATCGAATAATTCATTTTCAGTGCATTAAAGTCACGACAGGCATCCTCAAGTTCTTTTCCCTCAAACGGAAGATTAAAAATTGTATAATTTCCTTCCGTGAAATTTTTTAGATCAGTAATTTCCTTTTTTCCACCGGACATCTGTACCCTTATATGAGATGCAAACCATGACTTGAATATCTGGTCATCCTTATTCATTACTGCAATCTGTATTGTTCCGCTCTCACCATCTACCTTGGGCAGTACACAGCATTTCTTTAGTCCTTTTTCATTAAGCTGTTCAACAGGCGAATCTGCATCTATGCGCTCTTTTAGAATACTGATGTCATTCTGTATCCGCTTCTTTTCGCTTTTTTCCGATACGTTCTGCAGCTCAAGTTTAAGGGCTTCGAGCTGTTTTAAATCATTTACATGCTCTGTGGAAACCGGTATGCTGTATATCGTGTATTTTCCTTCTGACAGCTTTGCGAACGCAGCCAGGTCATCCCTGGATTTTACTGAAAGATAGCCTTTATATGCCAGCCTTGCCACAAACTGAACCAGTTTAATCTGCAGCATGTTTGCTGCATATACCATCTGCGTAATACTGCCGGAACTGTTTCTGACACTCATCATCATATGTTCAAATTCTCTGTCCGTATCCATTTAGCTTTCCTCCACGTCCTTGTTTCTGTTCTTTTTCTTCATGCGCCTTATTTTTTCCATCATATCGACGGAAATACCCGGGTGTATGAATTCCTCCATCTCTGCCGGTGTAACCCCCTCCTCAGCCAGGCTTAGCACATAGCTTATCTGCTCTGACTTATATCCTTCTTCTTTAAGCAGACTTATATATTCCGCTATGTCATTTTTCTGTCTGCGTTTCAGTCTCCTACGTTTAAATGATGCTGTTTTTTCTTCTTCATGCTTTACGTCAGCTGTGGCCGTTTGCTGTACTCCTGCATACGGCATGGTCATAGCTCCCTGTGGCGGCTTTATGTCGACAAACATGTCGCTGAGCTCACCTGTTTTCTTTTCTACTGTCATAATGCTCTCACCCAGCGTATTAATCTTTGCCTGTACTGCATCCGCAAGCTTTGACATATCCTTAAGTGTATTGTTACCTTTGCCTATAATCACACCGCATGCTTTCTGATATCTTATTTTCCTCAGATAGCCTGCAACATCAGTTTTTCTGTTATCAATTACCTCCTGAACATCCTTGACGGATATCTTGTCACATGCACACAGGTAAATTTCCCTTAACACATTTAAATTGGTTCCATTCTGTAGTGCAATATTCGTATAATCTGCACTCATGAAGTTTTCACCCTTCAGGAGCTCCATCAGGCAGTTAATTGCCTTGTCATTTTCCATTTTTATCACCTCTCCTTCAGGTACCGGAATCCGGCACCTTTAAACGCAAATGAATTATTTTCCATATGCCTTTCACCTCTCATATTTTTATTTGGTGTAATTTCAGCGGTTTTCTTATTTCATTGGTCTCTGCCATGTCACTTCTTAGATTAATATCAGCGACTCTGTCCGCATATTTAAGCTGTGACTGGGGCATTGAGCCTTTCTCGTAAAAAGAATAAATCTCATCACTTCCTGCCGCTGCAATTATGTGGTCATACAGTGGAATTCCAAGAAGCTCACCTGCCTTTGACATAACATCTGTCACATGTATATCCTCAAGCGAAGGCTGTGATGAGCCGCCTGGATGGTTGTGAAGAATTATAAAGCCATTGGCATTTGACAGTATTACCGTCTTCATTATTTCCCTGGGTGATGCAATAGCTTTGTCGACTGCACCCATTGAGCATATGCACATATTTACCGGATTAAGCTTTGCATTAAGACATATGACGCACATTACTTCACGGTCGTATTCCCTTAATATGTCTGATACAAATCCTACAACCTGTTCCGGTCTTTTAAGCTGTTTATCAGATATAAGTGTTTTTTCCTTCACCAGACGTATGCCAACCTGGTCTAATACATATACTGTATCACTCATTTTTCTCCTTTCCTGCCAGTCCTATCTGCATTATAAAATCTTCATTCTCATCCATTTGTTCAAGTTCCTTTAGTATTTTTCTCTTTAACATAAACATTTCAAGACTTTCCTGTTTGATTTTTTCCATATTTTCCTCCTGCGTACCGGAATCCGGTACCTTTATATTTTTATGGTGCCGGATTCCGGCACCCTCATCATATTTTTATATATTTCTCTTTAATATCATTTCTCTGCGCCTGTTTGTTTTGCGGGGCATTCTGTGGTGTTTCTTTTCTGTCTGCATCAAGCTGGGCATTTAAAAAAGACAGTCTTTTCAGTTTTTCTGAAAGAATGTCTTCTTTGTCAAATTCTTTTGTTACCTCTGTTTTGGCTGTCTCAAGCTTCGCGCATGTATCTGCAAGAGCTTCTTCTGCCTCTGTGAGTGTCCTGTCAAATGAGGCCATGCAATTGTTAAGCCTTGTTATCATGCCATGCGGATCAGATGATATCTCTAATATATGCTCCATTTTTCCCTGCAGGAAAACACGGAAACCGTTTTCAAATACATCAAATCTGCCATATAAATCAAATCCGCAGTATCTGCCGACTTTCTCCCTGTCAATGCTTTTAGCGTCCTTTACAGCCGCTATCAGTGCTGCTCCTCCGTCTTTCTTGTCAGTATATGTCATGCCATTTACAGTTATTGCAAACTCTTCATCGCTTTTCATCTGATTGGCACCGCGTGTAATTATGTCCTGCCTCAGTCCCTCAATTTTTTCTTCAAGCTTTGCTATCCTGACCGGGTACTCCTTATTAATTGCATCCTCAAGCCTGTATTTCTGGCTTTTGAAATTTGCTTTCAGAAGTTTCAGCTTTGCAACTTCTGTATCGAGTGTCATTTTTTCCTTAATGTATGGATTTCCAGTGGCAAGTGCCTTTACCTCTGCATATGACAGTGCAGCTTCATCCACATCGTCGCAGGAACGTACCGGAGATTTACTGGTCATAATCTGTCCGATGAATTTCTGCTTATTCTCAATGAGCTGCCACGAATAAGAATCAAATGTATTTTCCGTTACATACCTGAATATTTTCACCCGCTCATTCCTGTTGCCCTGGCGGAGTATTCTGCCCTCCTGCTGTTCTATGTCAGATGGTCTCCACGGCACATCTATGTGGTGAAGTGCTATGAGCCTTGTCTGCACATTGGTACCGGCTCCCATCTTTGCTGTTGAACCTAACAGAAAACGTACCTGGCCGCTTCTTACCTTTGAAAACAGCTCAGCTTTCTGTTTTTTTGTATTGGCATCATGTATAAAGGCAATTTCCTTATCCGGCACCCCCTTGGCAATCAGCTTGTCCTTAATGGCATGGTACACGTCAAAACCACCGTCACTGCGCGGTGTTGAAGCGTCACAGAAAATAAGCTGCGTTGATTTGTCTTCCGCTGTCTCCTTCCATATGTCATATGCCCTGGCAGCACATGCATTCACTTTTGAATTCTCATTGTCAGGCAGATCCGGATTTATGAGCCGCTGGTCAATGGCACATTTGCGTCCATCGCTCGTTACCTTGAGCATATTGTCGATGCTTGAATCAACCCCTCCTTTTCTTATGTTCTCTGCCCTGTCCCCAAGCGATTTGACTATATCCTGCTGAAACACACTCGGCTTTAAAACCACATTCTCGTAATCACATTCAGGCACAGGAAGTTTAAGCATGTCAGCTGTCTGTATATCTGCACTCTCTTTAAAAAGGGATATAAGCTCCGGCAGATTGAAGAACTTCGCAAATCTTGTCTTTGCACGGTATCCAGTGCCTTCCGGTGCAAGCTCAATTGCTGTCTGTGTCTCTCCGAATGTTGAAGCCCAGGCATCAAAGTTTTCAAATCCAAGCTCCTTTAACCGGCCCGCCTGCAGATATCGCATATTGGTGTAAAGCTCAGTCATGGAGTTTGATATAGGTGTGCCTGTTGCAAATGTTATGCCGCGGCCGCCTGTTATCTCATCAATATATCTGCATTTTCCGTACATGTCCGATGCCTTCTGTGAATCATTCTGTGAGATTCCCGCAACATTTCTCATTTTGGTAAACAAAAACAGGTTCTTAAATTCCTGGCTCTCATCAACAAACAGCCTGTCAACTCCAAGCTGTTCAAATGTAACTGCATTATCCTTTTTGCCTGCATCATTAAGTTTAGCAAGCCTTACCTCCAGATTTTTCTTTGTCTTTTCCATCTGTTTGATGGTAAAATGCTCGCCGTTTGATGCCTTAGCCTCACTTATCGACTCAGTAATCTCATCTATCTGTTCCTGCATGAGTCTCTTCTGTCTTTCATCTGACAGTGGTATTTTAGCGAACTGGGTGTGTCCTATGATAACTGCATCATAATCACCTGTTGCAATCCTCGCACAGAATCGTTTTCTGCGTGCCGGCTCAAAATCCTTTTCAGTTGCAGCAAGAATATTTGCCCCCGGATACAGACGTAAAAAATCCCCTGCCCACTGTTCTGTCAGATGGTTTGGAACAACAAAAAGCGACTTGTGGCACAGTCCCAGCCTCTTCGATTCCATCGCAGAAGCAATCATCTCAAAGGTCTTTCCCGCGCCCACACAGTGTGCAAGCAGCGTATTGTCTCCATACATGACATGTGCTACTGCATTCAGCTGGTGAGGCTTCAGCTCCACATCAGGTGTCATTCCCGGAAACTTGAGATGTGATCCGTCATACGTTCTCGGTCTTGAAGAGTTGAATAGCTCATTGTATTTTTTTACAAGTACCTCCCTTCTTTCCGGATCTCTGAATATCCAGTCCTTGAACGCCTCCTTTAATGCATCCTGTTTCTGCGATGCAAGCATTGTCTGCTCCCTGTTGACTACACGCTTTTCGCTGCCGTCAGGCTGAAGTATCCTGTCATAGACTTTTACATCCTTAAGGTTCAGCGTATTTTCAAGTATCTGATAAGCATTAATTCTGCCGGTTCCGTATGTGCCTGTGACAAGGGGATTATATGAATCTGCATTCTTTCCTTTTATATTCCATTCACAGTTTATAGGGGCAAATTTTACTGCCACCCACTCCCTTGAAAACAGTCTCTGTGGTGTATGCAGCACATCCTTCATAAACTGCTCTATATACTCTGCGTTAATCCATGTGGCCCCAAGCCTCACTTCTATCTCTGATGCTGTAAGAGGTTTTGGCATTGCCTTCTTAAGATATTCCACATTATCGGAATATGATGCATCCCCCTGTAATGCTTTTTCTGCAGAAATCAGTTTCTTTCTTATGTTTCCGGAAAGATATTCCTCTGAAGTCTGCCAGGTACCGGATTCCGGCACCTTAAAAATAATGCCCTTAAGGTCACTTATTATTTTCTCCCGGCTTTTCCCAGTAAGCCCTTCCATATATTCAAGGTCAACAGCTGCTTTTTCTCCCATCGAAACGGACAGTGCCTCAACAGATGTATCCACATGTGTAACAGGGACAGCCTTTCTGATGGTTCTTTTGGTAAACATGTCCGCTTTGCCCGCAACCTTTCCGTCATCATCAGTCTCTTCTAGTGATGATATAAGGCTGTAGCCTGCGTCTTCCCTGAATGCAGTCTGGTTTGTCCTGGAATTTAAGTACCCGAACTTTTTTACGAAGCTGTCGTAAACACTGTTGAGCCTTGCCTGTGATGCCCTGATTTCTTCATCGGATGCATCATCAAGCTGTAATTCAATAAGCTCTGACACGCTGTCCCGCACATCAATTAGGCCTTTCATGCGCTCAGCTGTTTTTTCCGGAATGTCCTGTGGACGCATTATTGAGTTTTCCCTGTAATATATTTTTCCATTTACTGAACAGTAGGAGAAATTTTTAACTCCTGCCTCTGCAGGTATGCTTTCATCCTCAAGCTCTTCATCAGATATTTCAGTATCATCAATGGAAATTTCGCCGCGTATCATCTGTACAGCCTGCCTGAGCCTGTCTGCCAGTGAAGTGCCGGATTCCGGTACGCAGGCACTCTCCATTCCATGAGGACCGCTTACCATTTCCATTTTGCCAAGCACCATGTGCGGATTGTTAACGAAATAGCTGTTCATCTCTATTCCGTTTTCATCTGTGCCGAGATGTATCCAGTCTTCATCCGTATCTATGTACATATCCCTCTTCTTCAGAAAAATGATGTCTGATGTAACGGATGTTCCGGCATTTTTAAACGCATCGTTTGGAAGTCTTATTGCTCCTAACAGCTGTGTTCTCTGGGCTATATACCTTCTGACTGAAGGATTAGCCTTGTCCATGGTGCCCTTGCTTGTGATAAAAGCTATCACTCCTCCCGGACGCACCTTGTCGATTGTCTTTGCAAAAAAATAATCGTGGATATAGAAATTGTGTTTGTCATATGACTTATCCAGAACTTTATACTGGCCAAACGGCACGTTTCCTATGGCCACATCAAAAAAATCATTCTGAAAATCTGTCTTTTCATAGCCCTTCACATCTATGTGTGCATCAGGATATATAAGCTGCGCCATCTTTCCTGTTACCGGGTCAAGCTCCACTCCGTAGAGTCTAGATGCACTCATATCTGCCGGCAGCCTTGAGAAGAAGTTTCCTATTCCCATTGATGGCTCAAGGATATTGCCTTTTGTAAAGCCCAGGTTGTTAAGCACCTTATACATCGCATCAATGACAGATTTATCCGTAAAATGTGCATTAAGTGTGCTCGCCCTTGCACTGTCATATTCAGTGGTTGTCAGCAGGCTTTTTAATATGCCGTATTCTTCTGACCATGAAGCATTTTCAGCATCAAATATTTCCGGTATTCCTCCCCATCCAAGATATGCGGACATGATTGTCCTCTCATCGGCTGTTGCAGGACGTTTTTCATTTTCTATCTGCTTGAGGATTTTGAGTGCTGAAATGTTACGCTGTGCTTTCTGCCTCTTGGTAAGTGTGGATGCATCAGCTTCTGCCAAAACTAAAAGAGCAGTGTAATCAGCTGCTCTTTCGGTAAAATCTTCATTATTCTGTTGTTCTGCATTATCCGGATGTTCAGCCTCTGTTTCATCTAATGCCTCCGACTGAGTATCATTTTCCGTCTTATCCGGCTCTATATTTATAAAATCTGTAAAGCTGAGCTGCTCTGGTGCCTCGGATTTATGTTTATCCGTGGACGGCTCCTGCATTTCTGTTGTTTGAGAAATATTATCTGATTCCTCAGCTTCCGGAATAATATCATTATTTTGTCTGTCACGGCTTTTGTACTCACCGGTTAGTATAAGGGTTCCGATTTCCTGTTCAACGCTGCTCCATGACAGTGTGCCTTCTGCTTCGCCCTGCTCATCACGCCACTGGAAACGTATGCCCTGAGAACCATATGTGTCATATCCATGAAGCCCCATGCCGTCAACCGGCCAGCTCGCCCCGCCAAGTCCGTATTCCTTTTTGATAAGTGCTGTTCTTTTACCAGCCTCCATCTCATTCTGGAAAATCTGTACGACTCTGTCAAAGCCTCCTTCAAAGCCGGTTCCACGGAGCATGACCTGTCTAATATAGTCATGAGGTATATAATCAGCTTTCCGCGGATTCAGATAGCCGTATTTTTCTACCTTTATGCGCTGCTCATCCTCTGTCGGCAGCTCTGGCATGAAATATAGTCCGGTACCGGATTCCGGTACATACTCATCCTCACTGGTACCGGATTCCGGTACAATTTCATTTTCTATAAAGTGTAGATCACTGTATCCCTCACTATTTCCTCCGCCCTGTTCAGGATGCTGTTCATCATTCGTATCCATTTCAGCTGGTCCTGCATCTTCAGCTGCTCTGTCACTCCTTCCTGTTTTTTCATCTGCGGCACGATTCTGTCCATCTCGTCCTGTGCTCTCTTCTGTACCTCCAGGCAGTGTTCCTGAAGTTCCCCGAACATTAGCATCGTATCGAACTTCGCCCTGTAATTCTTTTTCAGCCAGGTCCTGTGCATAAGTCCGAATTTCGTCAGCGGCTCCTGTGGTTCCTTGTTCGGTATAAGGTTCGGTATCTCGTAGTCCCCTGCTTTGATGTATTCGAGTTCCATATGTTTTATCCTCCCTCTCTGCACTTTTACGCTTTAAAGCATTATAGTCCACACTGGGGTCCCTGTCAATACCATGCACCCTGTCATAGGTTAAAACTGCAATTCCAACTTCACGCAGTGCCTGCTGTGCTGCATCCGTCATGCGTGAGGAAAGCTCACAGAAATCACTTTCAGGCATGTCTTTTATAAATGACATATCATAATCAGGAAAACCGCCTGTCGATAAGCCCATTCTTTCCTTTATCATCCGGTTAAGGCCGTACCTGAAAAAAAACCTGACGTTTCTGCGGTACTCATCCATCTTGTATTTTTCTTCATCAAGTTCACTTAAAGGACTGTTGTCAGACGAATACTTTTCTTGTGCAATATCAGCTGCATACTCATCAGCCAGATATTCCACAAGATAGTCCATTGTATGTTCTATAGACGGCTCCTTTGTGTCATATTTATCAGTCTGCGGCTGTAGTCCATATACTTTTAACAGACGATTCTGTATCGTTTCCGTGTGATATGGTTTTCGTATCCACAGTCTCGGCAGATGTCCTCCCATTTTAGGTACAACACTGGTTACATCCCATACATACTTAAGTTTTCTGCTGTTGCTTTCATCAATAAGGGCAATGCCGCGGTTGCCTTTCTTAATCCAGCAGCCCATTTTAGAGTTCCATATGTTCATTGTAGCGCATGCAACAGCATCAGGCCGCTGTGCATATATGAGAATCTGATCCATGAAACGGTACCTGTACACACGTGATGCATGTTCAAGAAAATCGTTCCAGGCGTTTAAGTCTTGTCTGATGCGCGACTGTGTTTCATGAGCCAGCGCCTTAACTTCATATAGCTTCATTGGCTGTCACCTCGGATAAATGCTAGATTTCAGGTTTTATATTTTTTTCATAAGAAATTTTTCTTGATTCCTGCGGAATAATATCAAGCTTATTCCGCGTTACCATTTCTATTGAGTTTTCTTTTCTGTCATACATATACACCTGATTCGAGAGTCTTTCAGACGGACTGACAGCATCCATGTTTGTCTGCTGTATAAAAGCCGAAAGGTCATCACAGTCAGGCACCAGCCTTGCATCCATGGCAAGCACTTCATGCGTGCTTGACGGAATGATAATCAGATTTCCTTCCACCCGGTCGGACAGTTCTTTAAATACCTCTGTGTCGAGCAGTACTGTTGCACCATTGTTTGAGGTGTTCTGGACTATCCACGGATATCCTTCAGACAAGCTGCTTACATCCCCTCCTAAAAGGTCTGAAATCTGCTCATCACTCATTCCTCTGGCTTTAAGCTGACCATACACATAATCAAACAGGTTGGTTATATTCACCTCAAAAAGTCTGGACATATTTTTTTCTGCCGTATCAAAAAGTTCCTGCTCTGACATTCCAAGCGCAGCTGCAATTTCATTATTTACCATAATAGTTTTTGACAGACCGTCATGATCAGACAGACATATGTTGTATGAAACAGTCAGGTCGTTCAGCTGTCTTGTCGGGCACCCTGCCAGTCTTTGTGCATTAGCTTTCGCATTTGAAATTTCATAAATGATATTTTGCCTGAATCCCTCATCCAGTACATCCTGATATTCATTCACCGGTGCTACATCATATGCCATCAGTACAATATCTGCAGCATTTTTTATAACAAGTTCAATATCCTCTGACAGTTTGTAGTCCTCATACAGCTGTGTCATATTAATGACTGGACACACATTTGTATCTTCTTTTCTTACTACAAGTCCGTCGTAATCCATGCCGTTTACTTTTTTCACACGCTTCAAATGAAGTTCTGAATTCTGATACTCCGGAGGCAGGTAGTCAAGTACTGCATTTTCCACAACATCCTTAAAAATTTCATATTTCATCATTATTTTTCATCCTCCTTTATCTCAGTCTCTGCAGTCTTTTTCAGATATGCAATCAGCCTGTCCGTCTCATGTTCATTAGTATTGTGTTGCATCTCCATCAGATAAATTTTTTCGTTCATGTTCCATTCTCCTTTAAATTTTTATATATTTTTGTTAAACGTGCCGGATTCCGGTACGCGGCTAACCTGTTTTGTTTTTCTGCCGGTAAACTCCTGTTCAGTCTTTTTAATTCTTCTTAACATGCGCAGTTCCTTTCCAAGTTCCTTTATCTCTTGTGAAAGTCTTTCCATATCTTTTTTTGAAATATCATCATCCGGCAGATATTCCTTGAGCTGTTCATATTCATCCTGAATGGCTTCAAAAGCTTCATCACTGATATCAGGATTCTTCAATTCGTTTTCTAGCTGCTCTTTTCTGTCAAGCTGTTTTTTCTGTCTACTGTCCAATGCCTCTGAAGCATCCTTTTTATTCCACTTTTCCCTTTTAAGTGAATTTATCATTTCTTCAAGCCTGCTTTCCCGGTCCTGTATGTTATTCATGTTTTTTAAATTGTTCATTTTAATGTATGAGCACTCATCGAGAAGCCTGTCTATAGCCATAATGTCTCTTCTGACGCCTTTTGTAACTGCATACGGATTAGGCAGCCTGTAAAAGCTTACCGCCTGGTAAAGCCTTCGGTATGTGCCTGTGTTTTTATATATTTCGTCAATCGATGCAAGCTTCTCTTTTTTCTCAAGGTTATCAGCAACTTCTTCATACATCCTGCTTCCGCTTTTCTGCTTTATGCGTTTTGCTATATCCTCCGGAGAATATCCGGATGGCATGTTATAGCTTCTTCTTCTGTGTTTTTTTCCGGCATCGTCCGTGTATGTGTATGTAAAATAAGTCGTGTTCTTCTTCTTTGACTTTCCGGCTCTTACTGAATATCCTGCCATCTTCATATGCTCCATGAACTCCGGCAGTGTATCAGAATGTTTTAAGGCAAGGTCAATGTCTGCTCTTATCACATGTGTCCAGTTCATTCTGCCGTTTTTCTTTTCATTCCATTCTGCATATGAGAGCCCTTTCTTTTTATTCTCTTCAAATTTCAGTGGCTTAAGGCCATGCTCCATGCATATTTCATCCGTAACCGGCTGTATATATCTTTCCCAGTCACCATTTTCATATCTGTATTTGTATCCATCAGTTCTGCTTACAGAATTAAATATAAGGTGCGAATGGATATGATTTTTGTCAGTGTGCGTTGCAAAAACATAGTCATAGTTTTCGCCAAGATACTTTTTGGCAAACTCTTTTGTAATTTTATAAGCTTCATCCGCATCCGTTTCCCCGGGCTCGAATGAAATTACAAAATGATATCCCTGCCTGCCATGCATCTTTCCATACAGTTCTTTTGTGTCCAGGAATGTCTTTATGATATCTTCACTGTCATATCCTGCATTGCCGCCGACATATAAACCGTCACACGTTTTTGCTTCGTTATTTTTTTCATCAAGAATATATTTCACAGCATTGGCCAGATGTCTGTGCGGCACCGCTGGTGCCTCCTTCATGTGCATAAGCTTTGTAACCGCCAAGTCTGTTTGCCTCCCATCTATGTACAAAAAGAACGTACCGGATTCCGGTACGTTCAATAAAAAAAGAATCTAAGATGCTTTATCTTAAATTCTTTTTGCTACAACGTAAATGTCAACTGTTCATTCCTCTATTTTTTCCGTGAGCTTTTCCAGCCTGACGTTTAATTCTTTCATGAGCTCAACAACATATTCTGCATCACGCATATCGCCGATATTACTGTTAAGCCTGTGTGCTATCTGATTGATGTTCACTCCGATTTTTCTGACCTGATGGTTAAGGTCTTTTAATTCCATGTCTACACGAACGTCTTTTTTTCCGGTCTGTGACAGCACAAGGTTCCTTATATAGGCAGACATGTCCCATCTGCCTCCATATGTGAACCGTGTTTCAGTTTTTTTCATTTCATCAATAAGAGTGTACTCCTCCTGTGTCACCCTGAAGGTTATCTTTCGGTCTTTCATTTTCACTATCCTCTAATCCTGTCAGAAGCTGTATCTTCTCCCTGAAGCTTTCAATATTATCTGCATCAACTTCACCAAGCAGGTCTCTCACTATGTCTCCGATCAGTGAATCATTTTCGCGCTTCAGACGTTCCTCTTCTTTTTTCAGTTCATCTCTTAATCCCTTGATTTTTTCTTTGTATTTCTGTTCTGATTTCTTTTGCGCCTCTGTCGTTTTTGCAATCTCAAGCTGAAGTTTTTTTATTTTTTCGTTAGTCATTTTTTCCTCCAATAAAAACGAACAGGCGGTGTTGAATCTGCCTGTCCGTTTCTTTTACAATTATATTCTACAACATGCAATTATTAATATCTACCACCACTTACTACCACCATTTTACGTTGGCAGGTCAGGCAGGTCATCATTCATGTACTCTGCCTGTTTCTGGTATTCCCTGTGACGCCTGTACAGAGTTGCTTTCGAAACACCAAGTGACTCGGCAGCTTCTGTTACGGTCATGCCTGAGTCTATCATCCTGTAGACCTTTTCCATATCTATCCAGGTGCGGCTTTTCTTTTTTCCAAGATTCTTTCTTACTGTCATGTTATCCATCTGCACTTTCCTTCTTTCTCCTTAAGTGCTTCCGTTCCTCCTCCATCCTCCTGTATAGGGTGCGCGGTGAAACCTTAAGTCTTGACGCTATCTGCCTGTTGGGCAGTCCCTGTCTATACAGTATAAGATACTGATCCATGTCAATTTCTTTTCTTGGTCTGTGCGGATATTCCTTTTGTTTTTTTTCGCTCACAAAAACCACCTCCGGCTCACGATTTTTTTTCCAGTCTGTTCATATTTTTTACTTGATTTGTCCCTTGATTTTTTCTTGTCAGGCTGTTGGGGTAAGCCTCTGTTTCTGTTATGTGTCAGCATTGTATCACCTTGTTTCAGCATCATTTCACTGACATATCACAGGTGTCTCTTTTATGTTTCAAATGTATTGAAAATGTATTCCAAATGCGTATAATTACGTTTCTTTTTTATCTCACATGTCTTATACATGTCTCACATTCGTTTCAAAACATGTTGTTTATGTGCGTTTTAAGTCATTTTTCGAGCAGAAACACACTTTATTACATTCTCAACGTAGACTAATTATTTGCAAGATACGCATTCTGTCCGACAGAATACATTTCTTGTCAAGGGCGCCGCCCCTGATACCCCGGTAAAATATTTTTTTATATCATGACATCACGCTTTTCATCCAGCCATTTAAAAAATCCTGACATGAAATATCATCATCAGCTGAATAAAAATCGCTCCTGTACCTGTAGACAGATTCAATCAGGCTGCTCTGCACTGAAAGTATTTCTTTTTGCTCTTCATTCAGTGTGCCAATGAATTCATAGAGTTCATTTTTTATCTGCTTTCTTACTTCAATTTCATCAGAGTGTGCAAAAATATTTTCCTTGCTTGTTGCCATCATTGAAAGAAAATATCTCTGAAATTCGTTTGCAATTTTTTCTTCTAACATCATATCTTTTCTCCTGTACTTTACTGTCCGGCTGTTGCATCCTGCGTCTGCCCGGCCTGTGGCTGCGATGTGTCCTGTGTCTGTTCCGCCGACTGTCCGGCCGCTGCATCAGTTGTTTCCGGAAAGACCGCATTGGGATCATCTTCCGGTGAAACATCACGTACATCAGGTGCATTGTCCTGTTCATTCTCCGTGTTACTGCCTGAGCCGTCAGCTTTGATTTTTTTCACTTTAAGATATCCGTCTTCATCAAAATAATATTCTGTATCCGCCTCAGTTTCTTTTATTTTTTCTGTTGCATTTTCTGTCCCTGCCGTGGTTTCCCTGACTTTATTTTTTTCTGCATTATGAGTATGTTTTATAAGCATGACACCCATTACGCATGCAGCTGACACGAGCAGGATAAAAAGCAGGATAAAAAGTGTCCTGCGGATTTTTTCATATGGATTTTTTCTCATTATCATCACTTCTTTCTTAGTGTAACCGGTGTGATGTATTCTTCAAGCTCGTCTGCATCAAATGCAAGCTCCTTGGTTTTTTTCTCATAGCCAAGTTCACTTATGAACCTTGTAATTGACATTCCATACCATTCCTTGAAGCCTAAAAATATAACCGGGAATGCAAGCGGTATTCCGAAATAACATCCGACATTCAGTGCTATGTTGAACTTGAAATATACAAGTGCTGTTACACCTGCAATGATTAAAAGTGCAGCCGCAACACACAGCACTTCTTTTAATGTATAACCGAACATGAATTCATTTTTATATTCAGTGTCGGGGTCCTTGTTGATTGGTATTGTCATAAAATTATTCCTCCCTAAAAAATCCAGCGTGCCGGATTCCGGTACGCTGTCAGTTATTTTCCTGTCCTGCCGCATCAGCCGCTGTATCATCCTGCGGATACTGCGGAGTTCCATAGCCAGCTATCTTTGAATATGTGATTGAATATGTATGCTCTTTTACATGGCTTCCTTTATGGTAAGGTGTGGTGCTGCTTCTTCCGCTGTTGCCTTCTATTGTTGTAAGCTTTTTTGTTTCAGGATTATATCCTGTCACAATTCCTGTATGGCTCATTCCGTTTCCGAAAATAATAATGTCACCTGCCTTTGGCACATATCCGCTTGCTGCATCATGATACAGGTTATTGTTAATATACCACTGCTTTGAAGCTGCGACACTTGCAGTCTTTGGCATGATACCCTTTTCAATAAAGCCACACTTGTCTGCACAGTATGACACGAACATGGCACACCAGTTCGCATCCATCCCATACCAGTTTTTGTACCTGTATCCTCCGACTGTCTTGTCCGCATCATTAAGTTCATTCTGTGCTGCCTCTACTATCTGTGTGCAGACAGTTCCATTGTTATCACCCTGTCCTCCTGATGCATCGACAGCTGCCTGCATTATTACCGTCAGGCTTGTAAGCATAACTGTAATACATATTATGGCTGCCATGAGAAGCATAATTAAATTGTTATTTTCTCCTGCCTGCGAAACACTGTAATCACTGACAGCCGCTGCAGTCTCATGTTTTGCCTGCTGTGTCTGTTCAGCCTGTGTCTGTGCTGTCTGCTGTTGCATTTTCTGTGAAACCTTTACTGCAGCCTGTGCAGCATTTTTTGCTGTATCAACAGCAGCTGTCACCGCAGCTGTCACCCCAAATGTTGCTGTACCGGTCAACGCTCCTGACGTTGTTCTTACAGCCGTACCGGCAGACTTTGCTGCAGTGCCGGCGGCTGTCTGCACATTCTTATTTACCATGGTCTTTGATTTAACAGTCAATATATTTTCTTTTTCTGTTTTATTTCCACGGAGATTCCTGTTTCTTTTAATGATATCAGATGACCACTGTTTCTTAGACAGTTCCTTCTGGTACATTTTGTTATATCTTTTCTTCTGCCTTCTGCTCAGGGTGCCATATAATGCTCTGCTCTCTTCTGCCAAAACGCTCTGAAGCTCAGGCATTTTTTCTTCTGAAGCATTATTATTTCTGTTTTCTTCATCATACCCGCCGTTAAACTGTACATCAAAATTTTTTACAGCATTCCCTGTTTTTTTCGCGGCCGATGCAGTAAATCCGCTCACATGTCTTATGACTGTTCCACCTGTTTTTATTGTACGCTCCGTGGTTCTTATTTTTGATTCCTGTGCCGTTATTACACGCATGTCATTTCCCCCGGTTTAAATCACAGATAAAAAGTTTCCTTTGAAATGTCAGCCTCTTCCTGTTTCTTTTTCTTTTCTGCCTGCTTATGGAAATTTGTATCAAATGATGCAAACAGCGGATTGCTCTCACTCATTCTCGCATCCATCAGATATACATTTCCACGCCATACAAGCACTCCGCAGCCTTCAGTATTTTCTTCAAGTGCCTTAAACTCTGTTGGTGAGAATTCCTGAATCTTGGCAAGATTTGCTGCATCAAGCCCACCCTGGTCAAAGAACACCTTGAACGGACAGTTTGAGAACATGTCTCTCAGCGATGGATTTTCAAGCACGTGTGTAATATTCTGGGCAGCAAGCGTAACTATGGCTCCAACCTTACGGTATGTCTCAATTGCATACAGAAGCTGTGCTGCCGTTGTTTCTTTCTCACACAGCACCTGCGCCTCATCCACAATCAGGTGGAGTGCCTGCTTTGTTTCCTGGTTTGTATCAATTCTCATTGAGAGAAAATGCATTATTGTCAGCATGCACGGCTCCCATATCTCCTGGTCAATATTTTTAAGACCGAAGCCTATAAGCCTGCTGTTCATGTCAAGGTTTGTTTCATGTGCAAACATGTCGTATACACCTGTGGTGTAATCCTCAAGTGAGTCGACTATCTCCATAATTATTCTCTTGTCTTCAGTAAACTCAGCAGTATCAATCTGTGCTTTAATTTTTTCCCTGAGCAGCGGCAGAGTCGGGTATTTTTTCTTCTTTGCATGTTTTGAGGTCTCGTTAAAATATTCCTCATACATAGTCCTTACTGCACGTCCGACATAGTTCATGTGAATTCTGGTTACAACAATATTTGTCATGATTGAGGCACAGAATGAATTAGAAAAGTTTGTCATCCTTGCAATAAATTTATTCCGGACATTGCTGTCTCCATTCTCCACATAGTCAGGAATCTCATACGGATTCATATAAATTTTGCTCTGAGGTGTAAAATCAAAATACATTCCGCCTCTCAATGAGCGTATGAATTCCATCTGTTCATTATTCGGGTCAAGTATAATCACATCATCATCTGTAAACAGCAGAGGCTGTGCTATCTCTGTTTCCTTAATGAAAAATGATTTTCCGCTTCCAGTATGTCCTACCATAAAGCCATGAGGTGCAGGAAGAAGTTTTCTGTTACCGTATATGAGATGCTTTGTCGTTTTATTGAGTCCGTATACGATTCCGTTGCTGTCATGCACATCTCCTGCATAGAACGGCTGGAAAGCTATAGCTGACGAGGTATATAAAAACCTCATATGATTTACCTGACGTCCACCTATCGGAAGGACAGTGTTTAATGCCTTAAGCTGCCTGTGGTAATATGGTTCAAGCTCATAAGAGCTTCCCTTTGCCTTCTGTTTTAAAATATCCACCCTCTGTGTCAGCTCCTCAAGTGAATCTGCATACACCAGCACCAGAAGCCCGAGAAAAACTCCCTCCTCATCATTCTCATCAAGCTGATCCATGTCATCTTCCAGGCTCGTCTTCTTTTTGGTCAGGCTGTAGCTTGTAGTTGCTCCAAACTGCTTATTATTGTAATTTCTTGTACGCTCCTGGGCTATTACCCTTTCGTTATTTGCATGCGCGTTTTCAAGTCTGTCATGAATTACATTCTTTGGAACACGCTGCATGTCTATCGTAATGTATGTTGGAAAAAGTACATCACTTAAGCTGTGTATTACCTTGTCCTCTGAAAGAGACTGCCCAAACGCGGTTCCCACAAGCACTGATATGTATTGTTTATTGTTTATAACCATGTAGTCGGTATCTGACTGTATTGATGCCGGAAGTATCTGGTTTTTCCATCCGCTGTCATGTGGTGATATTCTTGCAGGAGGCAGGCACTCTTCCCCTGCCCGTAACATTCTCGACAGCAGTACCATTCTCTCTTCTGCAGACATTTTGTATATCCTGCTCCTTAAGTTACGGAAAATATTTGACAGTGTAGTGTCAATCGTTGCAAAGTATGCCTCAGCTTCTTCTAGAGAGTGCGCACGGCATGTCACAGTAAGAATCATTGTCTTTCTGATGTCCCTTGTTCCTTCATCTATCTTCTGGTTAATCCACTTTCCTATTCCTTTTTCTATCACAGGGTATTCCTGTCCGTTAATTGGATTGAATATCTCATTCACAAATGAATCCAGGTCTCTCTGTTCGTTTGCAAGTGTTATCTTAAAAGGTCCATCCAGAGATTTAAGCAGTGTCATTATCTCCAGCAGTGTACTGTCCTTTTTAGCGGTATCCTTATTTACATAATTGATATCCTCGAACATATAGCTCTGATCATACATTGCTTCACCTGTCATTGGCTCAATCTTAAAGTTGCCGTTTTCATATGCCCTGTCAATGCAAAGCCATTCCTTGACGCTCCGAGGCACCTTTACTACCGGCACGCTTAAAGCTCTTCCCTTTTCAAATTCACTATTTGCATCTAATTTTGCCATTATGTTTCCTTTCCTTTAAATCCCAAAAGTCTGTTTCAGGAATAAGTCTGCACCTTTTACTCCTGCAGCTGTCAGCATCATCATGAACATATTTTCAATGCATCCAGTCGGCAGGATTATGTCAGTAAGAATGTTGTCTCCCAAGAAATCATGCAGGTTCAGCTTCGAGACCAGTACCACAAACATCACTATGACAACTATTGAAAATGATTTACTGAGTAATGTTTTAATCCATGCTCCTGCAGCATTCTGTATTCCCGGTCCTCCGGGAATACACGAAACCGCAAGTGGTCCCGTTGCTGCAAGCATGTATAACTGTATAGTTCTGCCAACCATTGTGATAAATATGGTAGCTGCACATACAATCGCTATTACCAGGAAGATTATGCCAATAACCATCAGTACCATAAGCTGTACTTCATTGACCGATGAATCTTCCAGTCCTCTAAAATCACTTTCACCTATTATAACCCCTCCGGTTACTTTGGTTACTGAAAATACCCATTTGCTGAACCATAGTACCGAATTTATTGCAAGATTGCCGAGCAGTACCTTAATCAGCACATTGACTCCGGTTTCAATTGTCATGCTCTCCCTAAGGTTTCCAACCTGCCTGCATATGCCTATGTAAAAGAAAAGATTCAGCATTGTGGCTGCTATTGCCTGAAAGAACGGAAAAAGAGTACCACTGACATATGCCCATGCTGTAGACGATGCACCTTGAGGTGTGTTTAATCCAAAACCAAGGCTGAATCCCAACATATAATTGTATAGCTTAACTCCAATAATATATAAAGGTGCAAGGCCGCTTGTAATCCAGTCCATTAAACCACTCCCTTACATTATTGCTGCCAGTATCTGCGGTGCCATTGCCATTACAAAACCGCCTCCAATACGTTTGAATGCGTTTGCCTGCATTGTACCCTCAGATCCCTGAAAGGCGATGCCCCACTCTGAAATTCCCCAGAGTGTAATTATTGAACCGATGGATGAAACAATTCCACTTACAAGATTCTGCAGCGATGTAAATTTTGCTGTTACAACATTTGCTGCCTCCGCTGCGTATACCGGTGACACTTCACCTGCCATGATTACTGTAGTAATAAGCAGTGCAAGCATAACCTGGAAGAAACGTACCGCATCCACATTCTGTATTCTGTACTTTATCATTTTTATATGCCTCCCTATTTTTTCTTTTTTGCAAGTGCCACAATGCCTACTCCGATAAAGCTCAGCAGGAGCCATGAACCGAAGAATATCATTCCCATAAACTGTGCCATATCCGGCTTAAATTTAGCAAGCAGCGCCGTCAGCAATAATGCAAGCATAAATGCTGCTACAAATGTAACAATGAAACCAACTGGTATTTTCTTCTTTCTGTGCATAATAATTTTCTCCTTTTAAAAAACGCAGAGCCTCACAGCCCTGCGTTAATCATTGTTTGTAGGTAATTGGGTAACCCCCTAGTGTTTCTTCTTTGATACTGCTTTCTTCCTGAAGAATGAACAGATAACTGCCATTACTCCTGCTATTCCTGCAAGCACATACATAACCACTGACATGTAATCACCGGTCTTTGGCTTTGGCGGAGCAATCATTGTAATGGTTTGGGCTGCATCGTTGATGTCATTGTGTGATGCAATGGCATAAGCGCCATCTGCAGTCACAACATCAAGCTGCTCAAATACTACAAGCTGCTTTCCTGTCATGCCTTTTCCATTGAATCTGAATGTCACGTCAACTACGCCCTCGGTGCCTGCCGCTGTAAACTCAGTTACTGCAGTTACTTCCTTTCCGTCAATCACAAGTGCTTTTCCTGTAGCCTTGTCCATGAGCTTTCCTGTCACTCTGTAGGTCTGTCCCTGTACCAGATTCTGGTACGCTACTGAATCTACAATAGTAACGCTGCTGTCAGCTGTTGAGCTGTGATCCTTTCGCTCACCATCGATGGCCGTTGTTCCAATCTTCGGAACATAAAGTGTCTGTGCCTCATCTGTGATATCGGCATGTGTCGCTATGAGATTATTCTCATAGTAGACATCCTCAAACATAACAATTGTTCTTCCTGCAAGAAGGCTCGCATCAAATGTAAATACCACATCCACTTTGCCTGTTGCTTCCTTCGCAACAAACTCTGCCTCTGCCGTAACATTGTTTCCGTTTGCAATAACCGGTGCTCCGTTTGACTTGTCTACTGCAGTTCCGACTACCTTATACTTCTTTCCTGGTACCAGATTCCGGTACGATACAGTATCGACTATCTTTGCACTCTTCTCAGCATAAAACATGCTGGTGCCTGACTTTGCATCCTTTGCTGTAGTCTTAATTTGTGGCACGCAGATGGTCTGGTTCTCATCACTGTAATCTTCATGTACCGCAATGAGTACCTCTTTAACTTCACTATTGTCGGCTGGATTGTTATTTTCATTATCTACCTCGACCTTGTTTGATGTGTTATCTGTTTTATTCTGTGTGTTTTCTGACTCAGATGCCTTCTGTGTATCATCAGGTGTCTTGTCCTTGCTTGATGTATCATCAGGGTTTGCATCAGCATTATCCGCATTTTTCACGAGATAAAGCTTCTCAAACAGCACCATTGTCTTTCCGGCAAATTCCTTTGCACTGAATGTAAACTCAACATCCACAGTGCCGTCTGCTGTTTCAGGTGTGAATTCAGCCTCGGCTGTGATATCCCTGCCGTCATTCTGCAGTGGTTTTTTGCTGTCCTTATCCATTACTGTTCCTGCTACCCTGTATGTAAGGCCCGGGATAAGGTTTTTGTATGTTACTGTATCTTTTACTTTTACATCATCCCCTGCATTTGACAGATGAATGCCTGTCACCTCATCAAGAGCCTCTGTTGCAATGGCTGGCACGTAAATGGTCTGTGCCTCGTCATTTATGTCAGCATGTACTCCTACAAGCCTGTTCTCATAACGGATTTCCTCAAACATTACAATGGTCTTTCCGGCTAAATTACTTCCGTCAAAGATGAAATCAACATCCACTTTTCCGTCTGCTGTCTCAGGTGTTATCTCAGCTTCTGAAGTTACTGCTTTTCCGTCTGCATCCTTAATCACCTTTCCGGTTTTCTTATCCATCGCTGTTCCTGTTACCTTATATGTCTTTCCAGGAATGAGATTTGTGTACTCGACAGTATCCGTGATTTTGATATCCTTCTCAGCATATGTGAGCTTTGTCTCTGTCTTTGTGTCTGTTGCTGCTGTCTTTACTGATGGAACATAGATAATCTGTGCTTCATCGGAAATATCAGCATGCACGCCAACGAGCTTATTGTTGTAGTAGATGTTTTCATACATTACAACTGTCTTTCCGGCAAGTGAGCTTCCGTCAAATACAAACTCAACATCGACTGTACCATTTGCTTTTTCTGCCTTAAACGATGCCTTTGCGGTTACATCTTTTCCTGCATCGTCCTTTAATGTCTCGCCTGTTGTCTTGTCTATTGCAGTTCCTGTGACTGTGTATTTCTCACCCGGTACCAGATTCCGGTACGCTACTGTATCAGTGATGTGTATGTCCTTCTCTGCAAGTGTGAGCTTTGTTGCTGTCTTATCATCAATGGCTGTTGTCTTTACAGATGGGATATAAATTGTCTGTCCCTTGTCATTGATATCCTCATGGGCTGCAATCTCTGCTTTTCCATAGAACATCTTTTCAAACACAACCACAGTTGTATCATCAAGACCATTTGTATTGAAATGGAAATCTACTGTTGTTTCTCCGTCAGCTGTATCCGGTGTGAAATCGGCTGATGATGTAACGGCCTTGCCGTTTACTGTCACAGCCTTGCCGGTACGCTGATCCATGAGTGTTCCGGAAATGGTGTATGTCTTTCCCGGTACCAGATTCCGGTACGCTACTGTATCAGTAAGAGTCACATCACTGCCTGCCAGTGACATGTGCGAGTCAGTGTCCTTATCCTTAACACTTGTAAAAATGAGTGGAATGTGGACTGTCTGTGCCTCATCATCAATGTCTGCATGTACTGCAATAAGCTTGTCCGTATAGTAGACATTCTCGAAGAATACCACTGAACGTCCGGCCATGGCTGTTCCATCAAATGTAAACTTCACATCCACACTGCCGTCTGCTGATGCTGCAGTAAACTTAGCTGTCGATACAAGCTCGTTTCCGTCTGCGTCTGTAAGAGGCTCTCCTGTTTCCTTGTCTACGGCTGTTCCCCTGACTGTGTACTCCTTGCCCGGTACCAGATTCCGGTACGCTACTGTATCTGTGACAGAGACTTCCTTCTTTGCCTCGCTCACGTTAATCTTTGAGCTGTCATCTGTTGCAGTAGTCTGTGCTGCTGGAATGTGGATTGTCTGGCCCTCATCATTAATGTCCTTATGCTCTGCAACCTCCACATCCTCAAGTGTAAGTGTCTCATAAACTACAAAGCTCTTTCCTGCAAGTCCTGTTGTATCGAACTCAAACTTGAGCTTCTTTGTGCCCGATGCACGTCCTGCCGTGAAAGCCATCTCCTGTGTGACAGGCTCTCCGTCAACAAGCAGCTCTTTTCCTGTTTCTTTGTCCATAAGCACACCGCTTAACGTGTATGTCTCACCCTTTAAGAGGTTAGTGTATGTGACTGTATCGGTGATAACAGCTCTGCTGTCTGCAAGTGTAAGGTGATCAGCTGTCTCACTGTCTGTGGCTGTAGTGTGGATTTCAGGGAAATATATAGTCTGGTCTTTATTCTCCATATCCTCCTCTGTAGCTGCCACGTAATCGCCATATGTGAGCTTCTCGCATACAACTACTGTCTTTCCGCCAAGTGCAGATGAATCAAAGTTAAAGTGCATGTCGAGCACCTTCTTTGTTCCATCAGATGTAAATGTCTGTGAAGCTGTCACCGGATTACCGTTTACCATGACTGCTTCGCCTGTGTCCTTGTCCATGAGTGTGCCGGTAATTGTGTAATCCCTGCCTGCCATGGTGTCCGTGATGGTTACTTTGTCAATGATGTCTGTATCTGCCGATGGCTTGATAATCTGGTACTGCGTCTTTGCATCAGATGCCTGTGTTGTGATAACAGGTGTTGGCTCTGAATGGTTCTCGATTGTACCTATATCAACTGTAACCGTGTCTCTTCTGATAGAGAACTCGCCCTTATAGAGGATTTTGCCCCTGTTGTTGTCACAGGAAAGCTCCTCAAGTGTGTAATCACCATAAGGCATAGCTCCAACCGAGTCATCGACCTTTGCACTGCCATCTGCTGAAGAAAACCACAGTCCGTCATACGCACCGCCGCCGTTTGTGTTCTTTGAGTGTGCGTTCCAGCTGCTCTCTGAGCTGAAATAACCGTTCTCATCAGTTTTGATGATGTGGCTCTCTCCGGTTCCCTTGCAGGTAACCCTGAAAGGAATGTCGCTCATTCTGTTCTGATTGTCTGTATCAATCTTAGTAAGCTTGAAGTCACCACGCTTGATTTTATCGCTTACCTTAAAGGTGTTGCCGCCTTTTAACTGGGCAAGATTGCCGTTCTGTGTAATCTGTGCTACATATTTGCCTGTAATTTTTGTTCCTGTTCCACCAACCTGAAGATATGCACCTTCAAGGTTGTAGCCTTCAGGAGCTTTTGTCTCTTCGATTGAGATTGTGCCGAGTGGTAATACTACTGTGCCATTTGATACTTTATAAAAATCATCACCTGAAACTTTACAAGTATTATTTAATGCAGCCATATAATTACCACCTGCAGTCTTTAGCGTCTTTATAACCCAAGTACGTGTGGCATTTGCCGGAAGATTTCCTGCATTGTAATAGCCTGCATAATATTTAACAGTAAACTCAGCATTCTCAAGACTCGCTCCGCCCTGTACCTTGTCACCAGTCTCACTGTCTACCTTGTTGATACTTATTCTTATAGGATCGTTTGTAGGTGTATCTGATACACTGAGCGCTGTATTTTGTCCGGCTGTTACAGTAAATGACTGTACCGAACTATCAAGTGCATATCCTGCCGGTGCTGTAAGCTCCTTGTAATAATATGTTCCGGCATTCAGTGAAACAGCAGCTGCATTGCCGCCTGCATCCGTTGTCAATGTAGTAACCTGAGCTGAACAGCCTGCATCAGAATAAATTCCGTATACAGCTCCTGCAAGTGAATAACATGAGTTCCCTGATGTGATTCCTGTGTTAGCTGACGTCTTGCTTAATGAAACTGTACCTGTCGGTGTGTATTCATAACCGAGAATGTTCTGGGTTTTTCCTGTTGCAAGAACAAAGATTTTAAATGAATCCGGAACCGGCTGCCATGTAAGTTTAAATCTTGGAGCGTTTTCATTAATAAGTTCTCCGGCCGTATTAAACCCAAGTACATTCTGATATGCCCAGTTTTTAAATGAAGAATTACAACCATGCATAGCTTCGCCACCTTCATAAGAAGCTGCATCTGCAAGGATAATGTGACTTAATGCAATGTACTTGTCATCATCCATTGCACTGCCGTCATACCATGTGGCAGGAAAATTGCCTGCATTAAAGCCCGGTGCTCCCCAGCAGTAATAAGCTATATGTCTTAAATTTTCCGCTGCTGACTCATCGCCAGGAGTCTTCATATAAGTTGCTACATCGTAATGCTTTGTATACGTTCCTGCAGCTGGAGTTTTCTTGGATGGTGTTATACAATATGCATAATTGCCTCCTGCTGACATTTTTCGTGTCTCATAACCTGCATATTTAGCTGACTCATTTGATACTACAAGCTCAATTGAATCATCCGCCGCTTTTACAGGTATGGTACCTGTCCCGGTTAATAATGTTGGCACTGATAATATGACTGCCATGGCCAGTGCCAACACTCTTTTAAGTTTTTTCATGCTTATTTTCTCCTTTATTTTGTGCATTAAAAAAGGACCGGCCGTTATGGTCAATCCCTGTACTCTAATGTTTATGGAGGCGCCCGCTGCATGATGTTTGGACGTGATATAAGTTTTTTCATCCTGCCCTCCTGTTAAGTTGTGTTAAATTTTTGGCTTACAATTTGTAACAAAAAAGGAACTGCACGAGACCTCTGTACAATTCCTTTATCATCAATTATATATTACACTACCATGAAAAAGATATCTACTACCACTTACTACCACCCTATTTTGTGGCACCGCATACGCTGCACTTCTCGCCATACACATACTCTGTATATGCCGGCTTGTCCACTACCCATACTTGGGTTGTTTCTGCATCGTGATGAATTGTTCCTACCTGCACTTGTATACAGCTGTAACTTCCATCACAAATATCTCCATGATTTATTACATTCCAATCATCAGTTCCCAAATCTTTTCCGCATTTATTGCAAACATTATGCCAGTCATACTGCGGCTCATCATATGCAGCCTTTACCACCTTGGTCTCATAATGTCCCTCTTCCTTGTGCTGAATTGTATTGGCCACATACTTTACCCATTTATGGGCACACTCCGATTTGCCCTGTGATGTGGTATTTGATGCTGCAGTACTGCTGTCAGCTGCCTTATTTGTTTTGGTGCCTGCATTTGATGCACCTGTACTCTGTGTGCTGTTGTGCTTTACGGCTGTTGAGGTACTATTCTTTGCACTGCTCTTACTGTCTGAACTGTTCTTCTTTACTGTACTGTCAGCATCTTTACTGTCAGCAGACGAAGATGCAGTAGTATCTGATGTATCTGATTTTGATGTACCGGAACCAGATACCTTTTCATCGTCATTTACTGTTGCAGCCGTTTCTTCAGACTGTGTATCCCCTGCAGTTTCAGATGTTCTTTCCGTGCTGTTTTGCGTATCGGATACTGCTTCCTGTGTATTTGATTGTATATTGCTGCTCTTACTTCCGGCTGTTCCGCACGAAGCTGCCGAAAATACAACCGTTATCGCAAGTATTGCTGTTATGATTTTTCTCTTCATGCTGTTACCTTCCTTTCTATAAACGTGGGGCTTTTACTGCCTTCTGCGGCTTTTTTACAAGTGTTGTGCCCTGTAAGCAGTTATCCGCTATCCATTCCTTAAGTTTTACGTTATCGTTGCTCTCATAATAATCAACAAGCATCTGCTTAAATGCACCATCATATTTGACCGGGACATTGAATATGCCTCTGCCGTTTTCTATAAGTATCTTATTGGCTGCAAACGAACCGACTCTCTTATTTCCGTCCTTGAACATCTGTGTACGCATAATGTAAAGACCGATAGACAAAGCTCTGTCCGTAATGCACTCTATCCTGTTTAGTTCCTGCAGATCCCGGTATATTGTTTCTACATCCGGTATCTCTGGTCTCCAGTCTGTGCCTGATATCATGACATCATCAACACGGAGCTTTCCAAGATACTGGTAAGGCACGTCAAATCTGGCTGTCAGTTCATGTATTGATTCAAGAAACACCAAATCTACAGGTTCATCCAGATGATCAAACAGATAATGCCATCCGTCCCTGAGGCAGCATACCTTGCTCATGTCGGTCGGTGTTACTTTATCTACATTTACATTATTAAGAATATCCTGTGTCTCTGCAAAGGTCACTCCTATTCCCTCAAGATTTGCCTGCTTATAGATTGAGTCTACGAGCACTCTCTTTGCACAGAATATATTTTCTTCTTTTGTCATGTTGTATATGTCTTTAATTTCTTTCATCATTTTACCTCTTTTACTGGTTATTAGTGCTTTTATCAGTGAAGTCGAAATACAGTTCATCATCTTCACTTTCAGTATTACCTCCCCAGTGATAACCTCTGTCAAAGGCTTCTTTAAAGATTTTCTGCTGGTCCTCCTGTATTATCTTTGCAGCCTCCTGTCTCATGTGCCATTTAACAACCGGTATAACTATCACAAGTGCTAATCCGATAACTAATGCTGTTGCCTTGATAATCTTATAAAATCTGCCATTATTCCCCATCTTCATCCCTTTTTGCCTCCAGTCTTTTTAATTCTACCATATATGCAAGCATTCTTTTAGTGTATACAGGACACTCACGGTCACCGGATATCCAGTGCCTTAAGGTTCCCATTGGAATACCAAATGTCTCCGAAAATTCTTTCTGTGTCATTCCCAGGGATTTTATCAGTTCCTTGAATGATACTTTTTCTTCCTGTGCAGACATAACACTCATTTCCCGGTCTGAATATATCATCCAGTCAGTCTTTTCATTTCCCATATATATCCTCCCTTCACTTATAAAGTAATCCAATGGGGTGTTTTTGTCAAGTAAAAACGTCCCATTGGATTGTTTTTGTGAGAGTTGCACAACAAAATGCTGCTCTTTAATCGTGATCACAAAGTTGTATTTGTGCAATATTTATCTTTTTTCACAATTATATAATACCACTTAACAGATATGCTATCTACCTCCATTTACCTCCACTTACTACCGGTCTTTTGTCGGCCGGAATATCTCTGAACTCCCATAAATGAGACATTTTATGATGATTTTGTAACTTTTAATGCACATCTGCCAAGCAACTAACTCTTATAATTTTATTTAATGTGATTTTGCAAAATCCATATTTCTATATGAAATTCACAAAATATTTCACTTAAAAAGAGAAATAAAAATCATACTCTCTTTGAACAAAAAAGAAGGAGGATATTCCCAATGATTAAAACAATGCTAAAACTTCTGTTCAAATTAACAGCAAACTTTTTAATTCGCTGTCTGGTCAAAAAATACATGTCTCGTATTGTCTGGCCGCATATGAACATTCTGTTAACATACCAGAATAAACATGTACATATCATCATTTACATTTTTTCATAGCACCAGGCTTAGATATTGAAAAACTGTAATGCAGTTATTGGCTGCCTTGTCTAATAAGGCTTGTCTTTTCCCTTTTAATTTTTATTTTTCATTAATGGGACTTGTAAGAGTTTCAGATGGTTATACGATAACATGCATCATTTAATCCGGAGCGCAGCTCCCGTAAGTCCCATATATGGGAAAAGATAAGAATTAATTCCAGTAAAAGAAAAGGTAAGATATAAGAATGTATATAAAAGCGTTTAAATATATACCCTTTATGCCTTAAACACTGCATTTGAGCTTACCGGATGCCGGCATTCTTTTGGACTGGTATATGCCATATATATCTGCATTTATGGACTGGTTTTCCGGCATATGACATATATGTCACTTTTTTTGGACTGCTTTAAAAATATATCCGTATTTTTGGACTGATATGTGCAGGGCTGCAGTGCCATGCATGTCATCCGGTCTTTCCGGAAATGTTTTTTATTCATTTTTGAAGTATTTTTTGGATTTTATGCGTTTAGAAATGCAAATGTGCATGTTTTTGTGAACGTTTACGAGGCCTGCGTCGTCCGACCCAGGCTGTTTTCCATTTATATTGTTGAATTGAGAAGCAGGCTCTCCAGCTCTCCATAATCATTGTCACGCTGGCTGAAGCTGTTGAATCTGTTCTCCTTTGATTTGCTGTTTGATTTCACAGACTGTGTTTCCTGCACATCCTTTAAGCCTTCCAGAATGGCTTTTAAATGATGATGTACTGTCGGGGCAGACAGAGACCTGTCTCTCCATTTATGTCCGCTTATACTGTTATGTATTGCTGCTGAAAGGTATGTTTTTACATCTGCATGCTTTTTGGCAAAGGCTGAAGCGTACTGATACATAAGAAAAACTGTATCATCAAAACCTGTTTTGTCATACTTGATGTTATCTCTGTTTAATTCCATTCTGACTGACTGCTCATTATACATGTCCTGGTCATATCTGTGGCCTTCCTGACCTTTAGCCGGCTTTTTAAAGCATATCCTTGATGTTATGCGGTAAAACCCATCCTTGATTCCTATGCTGAAAAATCCGCATACCTTGGACAGTGAATGTATATAGCCTCTGACTGTTCTGTCAGTTACCCCAAGTGTTTTATCCCACGCTTCATAGAATGCCCTGACGCCATGCTTATAGCCTTTTCCTGTCTCAAAGCTTCTCTTTCTGAATTCAAGGGCCAGATACTTCTCTTTTGCTTTCAATGCCTTGAACTCGTCTGAACGGAACACCGGGCTTGCCAGATCTACATATCCCTCATTTCGGTATGTAGCCTCACTGCTTCCTTTCCACGGATATGCATTATCGTTTATCGTAATGTCATAATCACTTGTAGTGCCTGCGTCATTCTGGTTGCGTCTAAAAGTCACAATTCCCTTATCAGCAAGGCCATACAGCGCATTATAAAAAGACTGCTTACATCTGTCATACTCATCGCAGTAGTCTTTGTAGTATGCCCCATACATGGTTCCACTGGCCTCATCAGAATGCTGCACTGCCCATACCAGCAGATCCATTTCGCTGTTGCTTACATTATGAAGTTTTTCAAGTATTCTGTACTTAAGCTTCATCTGTTCCTCTTTGTTACTTCATTTTCTAACTGTTTTTTGTAATTCCATTCAGACCTTTTCAGTCTTTCATTATCTGTTACGATTCTTATGTTATTTACGGCATCAGGATATTTTTTGAGCTGTGTACATACCTGCACCCATTCAGTCCATATCCATTTAGGTATAATTCTTACATTCACTTCTTTTTCTCCTCTGAAAGCTGATGTATCCATTTAAGCTGCTCTGCATCATCCTTCTCACGGTCTGTGGAAGCTGCCATACAGCATAACATCATTCCAGTGCCAACCAATATCCCTAAAATAATAATAATAATAAAACTCTCAATTATATAGTGCATTGCTTATCTCCTCCTTTACATGCCGCACAGCTCATCACAGTTTTTACTGTAATTCCAGTCTTCAGACTCATCGTCAAACCAGTGGAATGAGCATCCTAATCTGCCATCTACATCCACTGCTCCGTAAAACATGCATCCGCTGCATAGTCCTTCTGCTTCATAATCCTGTAATGTTAATTTTTCCGTATTATCTCTGTCCATATTACCGCTCCTTATTTTGTTATTATTTTAGTTTATACATTTAACCCCATCTCACAAAATGGGATTTAAACAGTCTGTCTGAAAGAACTAATTCTTCAATCTTTTGTCTTTCTTCAAAATTCAGGTATTTATGTTGATTTTTACCCATTGTTATTACCTCCGTGTACCGGATTCCGGTACATTGCCAAATTTTATTATTGATATTGCTGTCGAACCACGTTCTTCTATAATACATCGATCAGGTTCTGCATACTTATCGAATGTATAATATGTTACAAAATATAATTTACTTTTTTTATACTCAGTTATATATACATAATTAACCGTGTCTACATAATGGAGAAGCTTCTCACCTGATAGTTTAAGTATATTCTCCAAATGCCTCCTCTTCCCACCTCTTACAGGTTCACCATAACTTATTATTCCTGCTACACTCATCGTATGTATAGCCCAAATAGACAAAGCTATCATTCCTGCCGGTTTACTTATGGGTAATAGTTTATATACTATTGGCACTAATGCCACCACCGCTATTAAAAAATAAATTGCTATTATCCAATTTACATGATCATATAATTCTGAGGTCTTTATTGAAAATCTAAAATTTTTGACTAACCTTAAATCTTTTTTTACATTAGCTAAATTATAATTAGTATCATTTAAAAAATTATCTTTGATATCTGATATTATGTCTGCTCTTTTACCTGTCTTATTTTTACCCATTGTCACTACCTCCGTGTACCGGATTCCGGTACGTTTAAATTAAATCTTAAAATTGCCATCCTATATATGCTATAATGTAATCACAAAAAATAAAGGAGACTTATATTTACAATGTTTGATTTTCTTAATTACATAGAAAACGAGATTATTAGTTTATTGGGTGATAATGTAGACATTGCGGATTTTTTAGTTGGCGAAATAAAAATATATCGCCAATACTGGCAAAAATATCAATGTGATCGTACTCGCAGTCCTCTATATACTTCTGATACACACCTTTATGAAACCCACGAATTTCATCTGCATAACGGAGGAATTGTTACCATTAGTTGGGATATTGAAGTCCTTTATTCGTATGCCAAAAAATATAATATTCCAATTTCACATTATTCGTTAAATAATTTCAATTTGCTTCTCAAACAGGATTTATTAAATTCTGCGGATGAATTTAAACGGATTTCTAATATTGTTAAACATCCATATAACCATGCATACGATACATTGCTTATAATAGATTTTAAACCTTTATCATGCTGTCTTTTTTTAGATGGAAGACACCGATATATAGAATATACAAAGTTTAACCCAAACTCAGCTATCCCTTTTTACTTATTAAATGATGAATTGTGTATGACTGCCATTTTAACAAAGTCAGAGTTGGTTACATATATAATTCTTCACAATATATCCGTTATAAATAATTTTATTATGGGAAAATCTGATCTTAGCTCAATAATAAATCTTTCACGATGCCTTGAGCCTAATTATCCCAAATAACTTTTGTTTTTCCATTTTCATCAATAAAAATTTTTTTACCATTGGGGGTATGTACACATATCCCCTTATGTGAAGAACTTATTTTGCCAATCTTTAATCCTCTTTTACCTGTCTTATTTTTACTCATTGTCGCTACCTCCGTGTACCGGATTCCTATCTTCTACATCTCACACTTCCACCAGCATCTATATCACCTGATACGTTACCACAAGTTTCAGAACCACCTGCGTCTATATCTCCTTTGACATCTCCACTGACTTCACAACTGCCACCACAATCAATACTTCCTGAATTGCCGTGAACTTCTACTGATCCACCACAATCAATTTTGTTTACATCTCCTTCGATGGTTACTTTAATATCACCACTATTACACTCTTGAATTGTTTTACCATCTACAATAACCTTTCCATTGCTGATGACAATATTAATTCCTGAACATGTGATTGTTTTACCATTAATGGTTATTCGTAAGAAACCCCTTTCCTGCCGGTTGTTTTTTTCTTTATGCGCCATGAATATTTTAATCATTCCGAGCCCTACTACTGCTATAATTACAAATATCATCAATTCATATGATTTAGTTAAAAGCATTGTCAACAGCGGCAGAAAAAGCTCCATAAACAATGAAAAAAATAAGTCTTCAAAATCTATGCGTTTTGTTATTACTCCAACAACAAAACTAATAAGAAATATTGAAATTGCTATTGTTCCTGATAGTGCAGATACAGACATATTTATTGCATTATACCCTATATGATATGTAAAATCTGAAGCACAGATAAAAGCTGTCCCTATAAGCAGATACTTATTTTCCAGTTTCTTTGGTACCTGTGACATGAACACATAAGCGATCTCAATTATCATTGCCAAATAAAATATCACTTCTCTCATTCAAAATCTCCTCGCCTCATCATCCGGTACAACGTGGCTTTTGATGGATACTGTTCATCTGTCTTTATCCCTGATTTCTTAAGCTCATCCAATGCAGTCTGTGGACTGACACATTCATCAATGAGTTTCTGCCTTAAGAATTTATACATTTCGCCATTTTTATCGAATATTCTTTCCTTGCGCCCCCTGTTATTCATTGATATTTCATACTGCTTCTGCGCATATTGGGCATCATAAACACCATCCTCATTTGTTCCACGTCGTATTTCCCGGTAAATTGTTGAATACTCAAAATTCATTCTCTCTGCGACTTCCATAATTGTAATGCTTTTATTAGTTTTAAGCATTTCCTGTATCTGACAGCGGTTTTCATATGTTACTGTCTTATATTTCCTGCTTATGTACATGTTTTACCTCCTTTTCATTCCCGGTACCGGAATCCGGTACCTCAAGAAAATCCATCATGTCAATCTGTCCTTCAATGCTGTCTGACGGCACTTTTCCTGCAGGAGCCCGGTTCTGTGGTTTATGAATTTTTCCAGAACTTCCTGTTATTAGCTCCCCAACAGACAAAGGGCTGTTTGTGTATTCTATAATCAGATGCAGCGCCTTTTTCCTGTAACGCTCAAATGTGGTCGGTGACATGTCAAACTGTATTCTTACGTTCTCATACAAATCATTTTCAACATATAACTGACTCAGCAGAGTATAATAAGGGTCGTCCAGCGCAAGGAAACAGGCCCATACACGATTAACCAAATCCTCCTGATACGACAGCTCTGTGAGCATCGTTAAAAGCTCTTTACGTCTTATTTCCCTGTCTTTTTCAAGTTTAATTATAAGGTCAGACAGGTCTTTCTTTTTTCCACCTTTAGGGCCGGGCAACAGGCTGTTATGAGCAGCTGAGATGCTTTTTTCAGCTATAAGCTCATCCATAAACACCCCCATGTCACTCCGGCTTACCTCGCGGAAAAGAAGAACCATCTTTTTATTAATGTCATTTAGCATTTTTTCGCGGTTAGACAGTATTTTTTTAATTCTGTCTTCTGTAATTATTACACTCATTTATTCACCCTTTTTCCATATGCGCGGCAGATATAAAAATCTGCCGCAAAGGTTTTATGATGGCTGCCATTTCTGGCAGCAAATATACTTTCTGCATTTGATGCAACGCACGGCTATATTGCATAGCAACATAGCCTGCGAAAAGTACCATTATTCTTCCATATCTTCAGTATCCCCAACATCCGGACCTTCTCCATACTCTCTTGCACATCTTTTTGAATCAGGATAGAGATACATACATGCTCCTCCCGATACCGAACATTCAAATCCGTGATATTCATCTGTTTCAATTGCATACGAACATCCCATATTATTTTTCCTCCTTAGCCAATTTTTCTAGTCCTTGTACTATATACTCCTGCCTTCTTAAAACTTTAACCGGAACATCTGCACCGTTCTCTGCACGCTGTCTAATCATTTCAAGCCTCTCTCTTTGTTCTGTAAGGTAAAAAGCCAGGTCATACATAACTTCCAGACTTTTTTTAAATTCCTCTTCATCCTCATCGAATACATTTTCCTCATCCTCCTCTGACATGATTTCCTCGTCTATGTCCATATCAATGTTGTTAAATGCATACTGACCGGTCATGCCCTGTTCTTCCTCCTGCATCCTTTCATATCTGTCTGAGCCTGTAACTCCATCCACAAGGTCAAGGAACTCTGTCCATGACAGTCTGTCCGAATTACACACTATGATGCCCTTGGGAGAGCAGTCATATGATATTCCTGCCTGGCATCCGCCACTGTATGATTTTGCAAAATGAGACATAAGGTATTCTCTCAGCTCTTTAGATGAATTAAACCGCCGGTCTGCGTCCTTTAAAAACAGATCATAAAAAATTCTGACCTGTCTTGGTTCCGGCTCTCTTTTAGGTTTGGAAGCTTCCTTATGCGCTTCTATCTCCCTCATGGTTGTCTTTCCGTCCATTATCAATTCTTCCTGCTTTTCTTCAGGAAGTGAGGCTAGTGCCAGCGCGGCGCTTTTATTTATACGTCCTTTTTCCAGAGCCTCTCTTCCTTTATCTCCAAGATTTTTTGAAATATTTACGTAATCGCCAACTGTCGTTTTCCCCATATTGAGTATACGTGCAATCTTCTCAACCGTCTTACCACCATGCACATGCTTAAACTCAGCAGGATATTTATCAAGCAGATATTTGATGCGTTCTATTTCATGAAGCTTTTCCGCATCTGTCTTTGGGATGAAACCATTAGTCGCATACAACTGGAACTCTGCCTGAACATCATCAACATGCTCTACCTTGCATGGAAGAAACTCAAACTCCTTAAGTCCTTCATGCTCTACCAGATACCTGCAGGCCAGCCTTCTGTGATGGCCTGCAATGATTTCATATGTGTCAGTTCCACTTTTTCGGACTAGTAAATCCTGAAGAACCCTGCCAGCCGATTTAATGAGTTCCGCAAAAGCAGCTATATCCTCTTCTGTTGCACTTTTACGATACTGGTCTGTATTGTCAATGAGCTTGGTGTAATGTATCCATCTGGTCTCACTGCGCGGTCTGTTGTCAGTTTTCTTAACGTCACTGTTAAATACAGCTCCGAATTTAGCCATGGAACTCACCTTCTTTCACGCTTAAAATCTCATTTGCAAGCTCCAGATAATCATCTGCTACCGGATTATTTTTTCTATGTTTTGCTACAGGCTTGTAGAGCAACAGTGCATTATCGACTGCTGACGAAGCACTTACACATGTTGTAAGAAATGGATAATCATGTCTGCCCACAAGGTCCTCATAAATCTCTCTTTGTGCCCTTCTGTTTGAATTTACCATTGTTGCAAACACTTTCCATACCGGTGAACAAATAGGCTCCATTAACTCACCATCCAGAACCGGATATATATATCTAAGTCCATTTATCTTTTCATCTACAACCGATAAATTATCACGACAGAATTTATTCAGGCATACCGGAGTAAGCACCAAATCAGCTGCGCAAATACATGTAATAGTCAGCTGCTCAAAGGCAGGCCTTGTATCAATAAGGCATATATCATATCTGTCTGCCACGGTATCCAGTGCCTTTTTTATTACATCAATCTGTGATGCATCATCTTCCTCCAGTTCTGTACTGCCCGGTATTATATCAATATTGCCATACCTGGTTCTATAAATGCTTCTCTTTACGTGTGCCGGATTCCGGTACACATCTTTGATTGACCGTTCTGTCTTTCTTGGTAAAAAGAATGGCGTTGCATTTGCCTGTGGATCAGCATCCACAACAAGAATCTTCTTTCCAAGATGCATAAAAGAATATGCAAGATTTACTGTTGTAGTGGTCTTACCTACACCACCTTTTAAGTTGCTGATAGCTATTTTGTACATCATAAAACCTCTTTTCTGCTGTTTTCACAGCTATAAAACCTTTTTTAAAAAATTAGCTCAACATAATGCATAAAACCTTAGCGTTACTGCTTCCATACCAGTCGGCAAAATCCGCGCTAATATCTGAATTAGCGAGCAACGTATTATTATATTCATTTTCCCCCATCAACTCATAAAAACCAACCTGGCTTAATTCGTTGTAGTTGTCCACCAGTTTGCAATTATCTGTATGAAAATAGTTCGGATAATGTCTACCAGTGCTAAGAGGATAATACACCTCTATGTCATCATAATTATTAATTGTTTCTGTCAATTCTTTAATCGTCATGTTGTTTTCCTCCGTTTTAATAAACAGTTCTGTTCTCCTTGAGTGCATCCGGTAATTGCTCAGGCAGATTATCCAAATCAAGTTCCAGCAAAATTTTAAGTCGTCCATTTGACCTGTTGTCTGCTTTCACTGCTATCTTTTTTCCATTCACATAATGTGAAGAGAAATTTCCTTCTCCATCGTACCCACACAGAATTTCTTCTTCATGTTCTCTACGATTCTGTATAATTATCCATGTTCCACAAGCCTGTGACCTTATTGTTATCTTTTCGTTTTCAAGCCACTCACAGCCTTCAAATTTTGAATAAACCAGCTCTTTCATTTTTGGCAGTTCAATGTAACTTACATTCTGCGCACGTCTGAAAAGTTCTTTTTTGCCAATATAATCATAAATATTCTTTGCCATAAGTGGCTCCTTTCTCTGAAAATCGTAACTGATTTACAGTTTTACTTATTTTTTCTGATTAACTTACTGTCATCAAACCATTTAATATTGCTTCCTGCGAACTCCGTCTTTGGAATATACACACTAGCTGTTGAGATGAATAATTTGTCGCTTTTTCTGAAGTATGCTGTTGATGTTGTGTTCATTTTGCGTCCTCACTTTCTTATAAATGTTAGTAAATCAACTTTTGGCACATAACACCGTGTTTTATTGCATACCCACTGTGTTTTTTGTTACAATGTGTTTGCGGTGAATGAGTGTTTTAACATAGTGCTTAAAATGAATGCCACTTTGTATTACACCCATTCTTTACAACTAAAAAACGCGGTAGAGTTAATTTCTTAACTCTACCGCGAGCGGTGTAGAATGCATAAGGATTAACTCTTTATGCATTTAATATAATACTTTACGAAATTTCTATAATCTAATATGTACCAAGAATCTTAAGGGCAATTGCCTCTTCCCTTATGCCTCTTAACGCATTCTGCACCGCTGTATCTGTAAAACGCCCTTCAAAATCAACAAAGAACCTGTACTCCCACGCCTTATCAGATATCGGACGAGACTGGATATTTAACATATTGATTCCATTGTATATAAAGTGTGCCAGCATATGATATAGTGCACCACTCTTGTGAGGTGTCTCAAAGCATATGCTTATCCTGTCCGCATCTCTGCGGCATACCCTTTTAGCCGACACAATTATAAACCTTGTTGCATTGTTTTTATTGTTCTGTATGCGGCTCTCCAGCACCTGAAGACCATATATATCAGCTGAGATATGACTCGCTATGCCGGCCTGTGTGATATCTCCGTCATCCTTTACCTTCTTTGCTGAAAAAGCTGTATTCCTGACAGCTACCTGATTGATATCCTTATGCTCATCAAAAAAGTCCGAGCACTGCATAAGTGCCTGTGGATGCGAGTACACTGTTCTGATATCAGAAAGCTTTGCGCCCGGAAGTCCCATCAGACTGTGGTCAATTCGGATAATCTGCTCGCCAACTATGTAATTGTCGTACTCAACAAGCAGATCATAGTTTTCCGATACGATACCGGCTGATGAATTTTCTATAGGAAGCACCGCATAATCAGCCTTTCCGCACTTGATATCCTCCATGGCATCCTTCCATGTATCCACATTGTAGCCATTGCAGTTCTCGCCAAAGTATGTCTTCATGGCAAGCTGTGAGTATGCGCCCTCGACTCCCTGAAATACAATCCTTGCATTGGAAAAATCAAGGCTTTCCACCTCTGTAAAGTCCTCCTTCTCCACTATGCCGTGCTCAGTCATAAGCTGATACTGCTTCTTTCTGCTGGTCGACATAATCTGCTCAAAGAGCTCAACTATACCGTGCTTTAAAAACTCATCCTCTGCAAGAGACGATAATTTTTCAAGCTTTTCATCCTCTCTTGCCTTATCAAAGACCTTTTTGCCGGTAGTTATCTTATACTCGGCAACGTGCTTTGAGATTTCCATTCTTTCCTTATATAATCTGACTATTTCACTGTCTATCTCATCGATAGACTCTCTTAATTTCATTAAATCTTCCATCATTGTCTCCTAAAAAAGATATAATAAAATATTATTACAAATTTTATAGAAAGGCAAGTAATCCTTGAAAGATTTATCATATATAGATATAATTTAGTTAATATCTAAGCATAAATATCAAATACCCTCGGGAGACCAGCTATGAAAAGTCAACCATAAATTAGCAAAAAATTTCTTTTTCATATCGGTGGTAAAAAAGGGTAACTTTAATAGAGCTCCCTTAGGGT